>ERZ780132.1-NODE-1-length-246576-cov-5.16287_pt1 | contig 246576 bp, 288 predicted proteins | sample MGYA00511569_ERZ780132 | MGnify/ENA primary metagenome ERZ780132 (study PRJEB29588, sample SAMEA2155030) | human gut metagenome | biome: human gut; feature: human-associated habitat; material: faeces | place: Denmark | collected 2008/2010 ... | reverse complement strand
TATAATAATTATCCAACACAAGATTTAAATACTATTGCACAAAGTGGCGGCTTTACAGGAACATTATTTGAGAATAAAATTGAAAGCTGGATTCAAGATGAAAATAAATTTGCTACAAAAATTATAGAACAATGGGGTGTTTCAACACCTGCTAATGGTAAAGTTTCATTCCCAGAATCTTATAAAAATAAATTATTGTATGTAATGGCAAATGGTATTAAAATTTTATCTTATGATAATGATGGATTTACAGTTGATACAAGTATATCTGAAGAAATTAATTGGGTAGCAAAAGGATATTAATATGAAAATTTTTTATAAAGATGGTTTTTATTTTGAAGGAATTAATACAAATATTCCAGAAAATGCAGTCGAAATTACAGAAGAACTACATAAAAAATTATATGAAGATATGAGTAATGGCTACGCATTAGCAACTGATGAAAATGGTTATCCTTACACTACTCTTGATTTAAAAAGTATTCAAGAACAAGAAATTCAAAAAGTTAAAGATTGGTTTGATTTTGTTGTTACTACTTCTGTTCAATATACTAATGGTTTATGGTATGAGCCAGAATATTCTCAACAATATTATACTTTATTACAGAAATATTTAGATGATAATATGACATTAACTATTTGGGACGTAAGTGGTAAACCAGAAAATGCTAGAGAAATGACTAAACAAGAATTAATTGAATTAACAAAATTTTTAGCTGATATATATGAACGAGCATATCAAGAGAAAAAAAGTAATTTAGCAAAAATTAAGGTAATAAATGGTTGATAAAATTAAAATTACAAGATTAAATGAGAAAATACCAGAATTAAGTAATAATACTGGTAAACTTATTTTGCGTAATAATAATCAAACAATTTATGTTAATAAAGATGATTTAGCAAACAGTATTGGTTTAGATAATACTGTGAATTCATTTAAAATAAATTCTATGACAGGAACTTCAATTAATGTTTCTGGCGGTTCAGTTTTAAGTCAAAATAATAAAATAATTCGTTTTAATGGCGGAACATTTGACACTTCAAAAGGGGTTAATGATAATGAAATAGGTGATAAAATAGTTGAAAGATTATGGAATCAACCAATAATGACAAATTATACAACACCTTATGGAGAAGTTACAGCAAGTAGTTTTTATGATAATAATTATTATCCTTGGAAAGCATTTAATGGAACAAATAGTTCTAATACTGATTGCTGGCATTCAAAAAATAATTCTACGGAATATCCACATTGGCTACAATATAAAACAATATTTCCAATAAGAGTTGAAAAATTTGTTATTCAAAATAGACAAGCTGATGCAACAACAAGTGGAACAGTTTTTGATATTTTAGCTTCTCAAGATGGAGTTAATTGGGACATATTGGTTTCTGTTAATAATAAAGATATTATTCCAAATACTGTGGAAAATGCTATTAATGAATATCAAGCAAAAGAAACTTTAAAAGAATATAGTTATTTTAGATATGTTAATTATGCTTCAACACACGCAGAAGGATATGTATCAATAGGAAGATTTATAATTGTTGCATATTATCACGATTTTAGAATACCTAATCAATCATATAATATTTTTGCAATAGGTGGAGAAAATAAAGAAGGAAAAATATTAACTTCAATTGATAACATTCCAACTTTGCCTGATGGATATACTGAATATGCTAAAATAGGTTTTTATAACACAAATATTTTAAATGAAACTGAATATTTTTATCCATCATTAACTCTTGAAGAATCATTTATGCACGGTAATGTTATTGCTGAATCACTTGAAACAATTGGATATAGAATTTATTCAGATGGATGGAAAGTCCAATGGGGAAATAATGCTAATCCAACATTTCCTGTTGCTTTTATTAGAATACCACAAATTGTTGAAAGAGATGCTACAAATGTTACAACAACAGGTATGACAATTACAGCAAGAAATTGGAAGGTTGAAGGATATTAATATGACAAATAAAATAAAATTTAATAGATTTGAACGTCCATTGCCTGATAATAATGGATTTGTTGTAATAAATTCAAATGCTTCTGCATTAGATACTATTTCTTCAACTGAACTTGCAGAAAAATATAATCTTTCAAATGTTTCTTCTGGATTAACATTAAAGGTTGATGGAAATCAATTAATTATTAAAAAAGGATATACATATTTAGATAATATATGTGATTATTATTTTCATATTAATCAAGTATATTCTGTAGATATTCAAATAATGTATCCAATATGGGATATTAATGTAACATATCAATTTCAACCAATGAAATTAAAAGTTAATGATAAAGAAATAAGATATACAACTAATTTATATAATACAAATGGTGATGGTGGTCTTGATTTATCCCCAACAGGAACAGAATTAAAATATTATCTTTGCCATATTAAAAATTATCTTAATGAATATGATATGATTATATCAAGTTATGCAGATAAACCAATAATGAACGAAGGTGATGAATTATTATATTATGTACCACTTGAAAAAAATTATCATATAAAAAAAATTTTAAATAAAAAATTTGTTGAGTTTGAAAATGATACAATAATTGATTTAACAACATTAAATCTAAGTCCAGCAAAACAATATGAAATTTGGTTAGATGAAAATAAAAATTTTTCAATAACATATTATAACGAATTTTCTAATATATTTTATAATAAATTAAAATTTAAAAAAATTGGGTCTTTTGTTACTGCAAGTGATAGTAATTCGATTATTCGTTATTATCCTATGGAAGATTTAGCAACATCATATCAAAATAGATATATAATTAAAGAGCAATCAGGAACGACAGGATATAGAATTTATTCAGACGGATGGAAAGAACAATGGGGAAATAATGCTAATCCAGTATTTCCAGTAGCATTTAATGAAATTCCATTATCTATTTCAAGAGGAGCTTCTGCTGTTACTCGTACAGGAATGACAATTGCCGCTGGTTATTGGTTTGCAAAAGGTTATTAAAATGAGTGTAAAAATATCAAATCCACGTTTAGAATTAAATATTAAACCATTTAATAATGCAAATAACATTGCAGTTTTTGAAGATGAGAAAACAATTAATTATATTCCACAAGATGATTTAGTTTCTCATATGGCATTACGTGAATATAATAATGGTTTAACTTTATCAAATTTTGATAATAGACTTATTATAAGTGAAGGCTCATTTTATGATAAAGAAACAGAAAAATTATATGTTTTTAATAAACCAACAGTTTTATATATACAATTTAATTCACAAATAACTGAAAATGTAACCTATAATGTTTATTATAATTTTCAAACAAATCAATTTATTTATACAAATCAGAAATTAACAGATGGGCATAAATTTATTGGTTTATTCAGAGCTAATAATTCAAAAATTATTAATGTATTTCCAACACGAGATTTAACTTCAAGTTTTGAGCATCATTTTGTAGTTAAAGAACAAGCAACAACAATCGGATATAGAATTTATTCAGACGGATGGAAAGAACAATGGGGAAATAATGCTAATCCAGTATTTCCTGTTGCATTTGAAAATATACCATTAACAACAACTGTTGGAGCAACTAATATTACAACAACAGGTATGACAATTACTGCTGGTTATTGGCAAGCAGAAGGATATTAATTAATATTTGATGAAGTAATTAACTAATGAAGCAGGTGGTTGAACTGTATTTGACTTACCATAAATGGATGAACTTCGTGATGCATCTATTCTAATACCTGTTCCTATTCTATTAGGTGATTGAGAAAATGGCCCCTCTGCAACACTCCAAGCATTATATGGTTGTAAAGCACCTTTAAAAGTATTATTGAATTTCTCTAAATCTGTATATAACCAGCGTGTTGAAGACAAAGCGTTTGTTGTGCTTCCAGTAATATTAGGTAAACCAGCTTCAATTTCTTGACCTAAAGATTGATTATCATTTATCATTTGAAGAAATTTACCTTTGTAATTAGGCACATTAAATGTTGTTGTGCCGTTACCAGAGCCAAAAGTTGTTCCAATAATTTCAAATAAATCTGCATAATCAGTTCTTGATACTTCCTGACCGTCACATAAAAGCCAACCATTTTTATATGTTCTTAATGAATATGTTAAATCACCTGGTTCAACACCATCATCAATACGATTCATTTTAATTTTTGATATATCAGTCATATTAACCCCTTTGAAGTTATTTAATAAATAACTTCAAACCTTTTTAATGATTCTTCAATGAATAAATATTTGTATAGTTTTAAAGGTTATTAAATGGCTGAAATTTTAGGAAGTAAATTAAAAATTAATTCAATTGATATTATCCCTTCTACCATCAATCATAATGATGAATATTTAAAAGTAGCAACGGATGAAACTACTTATGAATATATTTCTAATCAAGATGTTAAAAATGAATTAAATATATCTTATGAAAAAAATGCTGTTGTAAATAAAGGTTATAATAAAACTTATGATTTATCTTTAACTAATTTCTCAACAGGTTTATTAACATCAAATTGTAGTAATGGTTTTGTTATTACAACAAATGGTTCACAATATGATAGTAATTGGTCAGTATTAAATGCTTTCAATGGAATAATATTAGGTGAATGGTATTCCGCAAAAGCTGATAACATTTATCTTCAAATACAAACTCCTGTTCCAATGGCTTATACAGGAATATTGAGAAGGGTTATTGATTGGTATGATAATGTTAGGGCATTTGAACCTTTAAATTTTGTTGTTGAAGCATCAAATGATGGGCAAACATTTGTTGAAATGTTAAATCAAACAGAAGTATCATTAGCACCTGCAAATGTTTATGAATATACTTTTAATGAAAATAAAGTAAAATATTTATATTGGCGTATAAGATACCCAACTGCTGGCGTAACTGGACAAAGATTTTCATATTGCTTTTTAGGAGAAATTGAACCAAATTTGTTTACTCAAACAGAATATCAAAAAAATAAATTGGTAAAATTAACTCCATTTTGGATGCAAGAATTAATTACTTATAGAACAACTTATTCAAATGAAAATGGAACTGTATCTGGAAGTGATAATATAACAGAATATAATGCAAACAATCAAATGTGGCAAGCATTTAGAGGTCGTGTTGATACATCAAATCAAGGTTGGATGTCAGCAAATACTCAAGCAATTCCTTGTGATTTAATTTATACTCCAACAGAAATTTATACGTCAGGTTATTATTCTTTTTCATTTAGAAAAGGTATTTGGGGTGATACTTGGGGTTATACTCCCATTAATGTTGCAATACTTATTGTTGATGAAAATGATGCTGAACACGTAGTATGGCATAGAGTTATGCATTATATTAATCCAGCAACATTTTCAACTGAAATTTTATATATTCCATATAATTTTAAACAAGTTAAATGGAGAATAATTTCAAAATATTCAACACACGTTTCAATGGGTTGGTGTCAAGTATTAAAATGTAAAAATGAAAATGAATTTAATGTTGGTACACTTAGACAAGATTATAATATCTTTATGGCTAATAAAGGAACAAATTTAAGAGCTGGTGGATATTTTCATAATCCGCATATTGAATTTAATGTTGATGAAAATAATCCATTAGACGTTACATTTCCTGATAATTCTAAAAAAACATTTACATCATTAAATGCGATAGATATTAAACCTCAAAAAAAATTTCGTTTAATTACTCCAAAACATTTAGAATCAGATACATATAATTCAGCAATATTTGGAGAAATTAGTAATAATACAGATTATGTAAATATTGTTCAAGGAACTTGTACAGGAGTTGGTTCACAATTAGATACTTCAAGATATTTTTGGAGAGCTATGTGTACTGATGTTAGAACAGCAGATGATTGTTGGCTTACTACAAATAATGGTGCATTAGGTGGCCCAATTTATAAATGGAATCAAATAAAGCCAAAAGGAAAATACGTATTTAAATTTAATACAGGTTGGTGGAAAGATACTAATGGATATTCTGCGTCTGAAGTTAGAGTTCACGTAAGAAATGGTGATTCAGATGAATGGAAAACTGTTTGGGATGTCGTAAATATACCAGCAGCTTATTCAACTTATTGGTGGTCACCAGTTATTGATATTAATTTTGAATTTAATCAAGTTTATTTTGAAATGGTTTCACGAAACCAATCATATCACGGTGGTCTTGCTTGTTGTGCAGTTTTCCAAGAATGTGATTATGATTATCAAATTGTAACTGGAGTTGCTGAAAAAGAAAGATATTTATTTGAAAGAGCATATCAATATGCATATGATTATCAAGAATCACAAAACCTTTATTTGAAAAAAGATGGAATAGTATATGGTTTATCAAATAATGTTTATAGACAAGCCGAAAAACCAGCAGAACCAGTAGAAAATGATATTTGGTATGATAATAAACAAGAACCATTAAGAGTATATCAATACAAAAATAATGAATGGATATTATTTAATGATGTATTATTAGGTAACTTTAATTTAATTAATGGTATGATTCAAACATTTCACGAAAATCCATATAATGATAATGGAACTTATAAAAATTCAGATTGTATTTGGTCAACAGAATTGACATTATCTGATGAAGCAACTATATTTGATGGCGATGTATTTTCTATTGTTAATTTAATATCAAATGTTTATCATAATTTAAATATTCAAGATACAACTAAATATAAAGCTGAATGTTATTTAAAATGCGTTGCTGAAGATTGTGGCTATGAACCAGGTGATATTGGTATGGGTACAGTTATAATGTTAAGTGATACATTGTTTGCTCAACCAATACCATATTTAACAAAAAATACAATTGGTATTTGGACATCTAATTTAAATACTGGTTGGAGAGTAATACATAAATGGTCTGGACAAATTGTTAATGCAAATTGTAATAATTGGAGATTAGTATTTAAGATAAGGGAATTATAATGACACAAGTTAATCCAAAAGTAGAATATGATAATTTAGAAGGATTTCCATCATATGATGGAAATGAAATTCATTATCTTAAAAGTACAACTGATTTAGTTAATTTAAAAGATGTTTCTGTGGATGAAATTAAAACAGAAATGGATTTTAATAATCCTCAAAAATTAAATTATAATTATATTCAAGAAGCTCCTGCAAATATTTTACAAGATATTAAAAAAGAAATTTTTACATTTCCTGTAATGACTGCCAACGAAACAACTGTTGGAGATATTACTTATATTGCTTCTTCATCATCACAATATAATGATACTTATGCCGCTTGGAAAGCATTTACAGGTACATTTGCGGCAGAAACTGATGCTTGGCAATCAGTTGCATTACCAACTGTTGATGCTCCACAATGGCTTAAAATATATTGTGGTGGGCAAGATATTTTTCCATTATATTGGACATTTGGAAATTGTGGTTCTTATACACGCTCAATGAAAAATTTTGTTATTCAAGGTTCTAATAACGATACTGAATGGACTGATTTAGTAACTGATATTAATTATTCAAATATAGCTAATGATACATTTTTTGTTTATTCAACTATTAAAAATCAATCATTTAAATATTTTAGAACACTTATTACCACAGGAAATGCAACTGATTTGGTAAAAATTGGTAATTGGTCAATGATTGGTTATTTAAATTCATCTACTATTACAATCCCATCAAACATTGATGAAAATAATCCATTAAAATATGTAGATGATAATGGTACTGTTCATACAATTACAACTCCATTATCTATTAATGTTCAGCCAAATAGTTATACTAATATTGTACCTCATATGAATAGTAATGAAGAACAAGGTTGGACATTAACAAGTAATAGAATGAATGGATATGCATATGCTCAACCATATTTTATGACAAGTGGAATTAATACACAAGGTTTTCATTGTAATACAGCTATTGCTACAAATAACATAAGCTATGTAAGTTATGCTAAAGATACAACATTTACTCCAGTAGCATTTAAAATTAAAAATAGATGGGATTATGGAAGTGGTATTGCTTATGAAGCAATTATTGGTTTTAATGTTAAAAATGAAAAATCAAATGTTTTATATAGAACTAATCAACATTATCGTTTAGCCCAAAATACTTGGCAAGAATTTAAATTACAAAGAATTGAACCTTGTACTTCATTTATTATTGAAGCATTTAATAGTGATAATACAAATTCATATCATAATTATGGCAGAGGATTTGAAATTTTAGTAGAAGATAACAATGGTACAGATTTCTTAGAATGGAGTACATCATATATCTTTTTAAATACTACAACTAATCAATTGGTTGAAGAAAAAGGTAAATTTACTATTTCGCAAATAGTTCCAATAACTCCTAAAAATAATGACCTTTGGTTAAGTATTTTAGATAAGGGCAGAGTTTATAAATTTGATGGTACAAATTGGAATTTAACAACATATATACCTGTTGCTATGATTGTATTTAATTATTATCAAATAGCAAAGGTATATAACTATCCAATAAATGCTAACTGGTATGATTTAACAACTAAATCTATGTGGAAATCTGCGGAATTAATGCCTGCAACAAATGCGTGGATAATGTATCCTCATAATCAACAAATGCAAAATATTAAAAATAAATTTTATGATGTAATATTAATTAATAAAGTTGCTGAATTTGGCTATGAACCAGGTGATATTGCTGAAGGAATTTCTATGGATTACGTTGCAACAGATAATCGTTATCCAATGATTTATTTAGATGATGAATTAATTGGTATTCATACTGGAACTTTAAATACAGGTATATCAATATTACAAAAAAATAGTTCAACTGAACAATATATTACATTAGCTAATTGGCGTTTAATATTTAGAATATGGTAAGGTAAAAAATGGCAAATAAAACAAGTTATAAAAATGTTGAAGGATTAGTACCATTACAAAATAATGGTGATAAATTTATTGGTATAAAAAATAACCAATTACAAGCAGTATCTAATATGGAATTATTAGATGCATTTAATATTAGTCAACGAGTACCATTTAGTAAAAATGCTTGTTCTAATAATTTTATTAAACCATATGGAATTATTTCAAGTGGTAATGAAATAACTTTATATCCTATGAAATTAATGGATTCAACAAATACAGTAGAAATAAATTTAACACAGACATTAACAAAAAATATGAATTTATTTGCTGAAGGTAATAATCAAGGTTGTAAAGATAATTCTTACACAAAATGGCAACAACCGATTATGACTGGTGAATATGCTCCAATGGGTCGTTGCTATCAATCTCAAGGAACTATGACTTCTGCACCTTATATGGCTATGGATGGTATTATAGATTCTCCATTAAATCAATGGTTAGCATCAACAATTAATTCAACTTGGATTTATGTTAATCCTAATCCAATTATTGTCGAATCATTATATTTACATAATACTAATACTATAAACAGAAGTAGAGATTTGGATATTTTTGTCAATGAAAATATTGAAGATAAAATATTATCTGATTATGTATGTTCTCCTGATATATACGATGTCAATTATGTCAATATACCTTATGAAAATCGTAAAGAATCAACATCTATTGGTATATTAGTTAAAACTGCATTTGCTGGTACAACAGTTGGATTTACTGAAATTGAAATTAATGCAAAAACAAAATATGTTCAGCCAAAAACATATTATAATGTATTTTTAATTATGAATGAAGATAAAACTAAAGTAGATTTTATTATTTCATCAGATGCAAAACCAATAATGCCAACTGGATTTGAGAATGGTTTTTATGCATATGTTAAACAAGTTCAAACTGATATAATTTATACAGTATTTGAAACTTCTTTAGGCGATGGATTAGTTTTTGATTTATCTCGTGATTTAATTATTACTAATTGTAATAATCAAACATCTATAATTACAAATGAATTACCAATATTAAAATTTAATGATACTGATTTAACAAAAGAAATAATTCATACTGTTTATTGTAAAATGGATGGTACAGTATATGATAGAACATCAAAATTTTATAAAAATATTGATAATTTGCCAGTAGCCACAGAAGTTGGTGAAGTAGCATTTATTACAAGTAAATATGCCGATGGTAAAGCATTTGAATGGAATGGTGAAAGTTGGGTAGAATTTAATGATGTTCCTTTATGTGAAGTTTATAGATATAATAATAAAACAATAGCTATAAATCAATTTCCTTGTAATAATAATTTTTATATTAATGCTATTCAAAATAATGTATGGATTCACAAAGAAACATTGAAATTAGGTTATAATTATATTATTCCTCATAATTTAAATATTGAAGACATTACAGATTATAAATTTGATTGCCAACTTTTATGTGTAAATGCAGATGCAGGATATATGGCAGGAGAAATGGCTATGTGTCCAACACGTTTATTTAATACTTCTAATAATATTAAAAATATTCAACCTTATTTAACCAAAAACTATATTGGTTTAATGTCAGGAACTGTTAATGCTGGTTTTTGGGTCGTACATAAAACAAGAGGTTATGCGTGGGATATTAATATAAACAAATGGCAACTTGTGTTTAGGATTTGGAAATAATAAATATTCTATATAAGAAATGAAGGAAATTTAATGTCTACAATTTATGATATAGCTGGTACAACATCTGATGCTTTTAATCTTAATGGTAAAGTAACTTTCTTACAAGGTGATGAAGCTCCAGAAGTATATCAAGGTATTAATGGAGATGTTTATTTTAGAACAAATGGTTTAATTTATTCTAAACAAAATAATACTTGGTTAAACTTATCATCTGCATCTTTACCTGATGCCGCTTCTGGTGCAGGAAAATTTATTATGTCAAATGGACAGAACTATGAATTTGCTGAAATACCTGTTCAAGATATTGCATCTAAAACAGAAGATAATGTATGGTCAGGTAATAATACATTTACAGGTACAATAAATGGTATTTCAATGGGTTCATATTGGGGTGACTTAGCAGAATATTATGAATCTGATAATGAATATCCTAAAGGAACTTTAGTTAAATTTGGTGGTGAAAAAGAAATTACTATTGCAGATGATACTGTTAATGCTGTTATTACATCTAATCCAGGTTTTATATTAAATATGGGAATGAATAAAAAAACTCGTCAAGCAATTGCATTAGTTGGTCGTGTTCCTGTAAGAGTTATTGGTAAATGTAATAAATTTGATTATTTAACATTATCTGATGTTCCTGGTATTGCAAGAGCATTGGAACAAAATGAATTTCCAATGAATGTTATTGCAAGAGCGTTAGAAAATAAAGATGAAATTAAAGAAGATTTAGTTCTTTGTGTGGTCAAACTTGACTTATAAATATGATTATTGAAAACTAATTAAAAATCTCTTATGATGAATACCATAAGAGATTTTTTATAATAAATAGTTAATATAAATGGAGAAAATAATGGTAGAGTTTTCATACGATTTAATAAAAACAAATAAAGTAGAAAGAAATGATGAAAATGGTAAAAAAATTATTGAATTATTACCACAAACAGATATTACATCAGACGAATTATTAGAATTATTAAATTATGTTTATAATTTAGAAAATAATGAAGAATTTAAAGATACAATTCTTTTACAATTAAAAGGCTTAAACAAAAATCTTTTAATTGATGCCTTTAAATATTCATTATCAAGAGAAGATTTAAAAGACCCAATAATGATTTTAAATATTATTAATCTTATTAAAATTTATAATAATTTAAATGATAATTTCTTTCAAGATGAAAACATTTATATTTCTTCAAAAGCTGATTTATTAGATATTAAGAAAAATTTGAAACCTGAATTAAAAGAATTTGTAAAGAAAGTTAGTATTTACTTTTTATCAGTTATTAAATCATATAATAAAGTAACTTATACTTCACTTGATACTTTTGAAATATTACCTAATATTTACAGAACTATCTTTTTATCATCAGACTTTTTAACATTATCAGGTATTTTTTCAGTTTCAGAACCATTTAATACAGAAGAATGTGTAACAATCAAAGATTCTTTTACTTATGTGTCGGCATTTTTAACAAAGAATTTAATTGGATTAAATTTTATGGATTCATTCTTCAAAAATTTAGAACAAAATAAACCTATTGAAAATAAGGAAGAATAATGGCTGTACAAAAAGGTGAATTAATTGTATATCAGGATTTAATTGATTTTGTATTAACAAATATTAAATCACATTGTTCAAATATTGATGCATTTGCAAGTAATGTTCCTGTATCTTTAAGAAATGGGTCAAGTTATGTATTAGCATCTACACCTGGTGGTAATGGAACTGTTACAGCCACAGGTACAGTTAATGATGGTTTATTAGTTACCGTTTCAAGTGCAACTGTTAAACAACAATTAAATGATTTTTTAGTTGCTAGAGGTATTAAAAATAAACCTGATAGAGTTGTAGCATTTAAAGATATTATGAATTTTTACAATAATATTGCTTCATTTTTAGCTACAAAATTAATGTTTGTAAGTAATAGTTTTGGTAGTGGTACTTTTATTTTTTATAATAGTGCAAATACATCATTTCCTTCTGTTAATTTAGATATTACAAGTATTGATTTTACTAATCCAGAAGTTAAAACAAGTATAACTGATTTAATGAACGCAATTAATAATGTTTCAAATACACATTATGCCGCTACAACTATTGTTTATACTTGTTCATCAAGTAGTTCATCTAGTTGTTCTTCATCAAGTAGTTCATCTAGTTGTTCTTCATCAAGTTCAATGTTTATTGCATATATGGATATATAATGGCTATACAAAATATTACATATAATAAAATTGTTGAAGCAGTTAAAAATTATGCAAAAAGTAACTGTATGAATATTGCTAATTTTGGAGCTATTCCAGCGGCATTTAAAGCAGGATATTCTTTATCAGGAGATATTAGTTCATCGGGAGATAGATATACATCTAAATATGTTGTTACAATTACTAGAGCTGTTTCGCAAGTAGCTTCAAGTGTAGTTGATACAGATATGAATAATTTTTTAACAAGCATAAATGTTGCTAATAAATTAAATGACAATATTCCTGCAAGTGAATTTATTAATTTTATAAATGATATGGTAAGTTTTTGTTCAACAAAATTATGTTTTGCTACCAGTCAATATGATGGCAATAGATATTTAATTTATTATACAGCAAATACTTCTTATTCATCAGCAGTTTCTATTACAACAAATAATCAATTAAAACTTATTGAAGCAAGTGATGTTAATTCAATCTTAAATATGCTTTTTAATGTTGTCAAACAAAATATTAGAAATGTACCTTGTACATATAATATTGCATTATCTTAATTTTTTTAATATAATTATTTCCATAAACTATTTTAAGGATATTTTTTATGAATTGTAAGCCTGTATACGAATTTTTATTATGGGATAATTGTAATAATAATTGTAAATTCTGTTGGCAACGAGAAAATCCAAGAATTTTTAATAAACAACAACGAGAAAAAATATTAAATAATGTAATTAAATTTATTGAAAGTAGTAAATTTAAAAAAGGCAGTCATATTCTTATCGTTGGTGGAGAAATATTTGATAAACCTTCTGATTTTGAAATGCTCGATGCTTTCTTTTGTAAAATTCTTGAATTTATGATTGCTGGAGTAATTGATTTATTATATATTAATACAAATCTTATCTATAAAGATTTAACTGGTATTGTCCGCTTATTACAAAGAATAAAAATATTAAATTTATTTGATAAATTAAGATTTACAACTTCTTATGATACAGAAGGAAGATTCAAATCATTAGAAGATAAAGATTTAATGTTATCTAATTTAAAACTTCTTACAGGTATATATGATAAACTACAAACAGTTACAAATGTAATTTTAACTAAACCAACTTGCCAAGCAATTATTAATAAAGAATTTAGTATTAAAGACTTTATGAATAATTTTAATTGCTGGGTTAATCTTATTCCGTATATTGTATTAAATAATGATTTGACGGCTAACAGAGAAGAAATATTTAATGCTTTGCAATTTGTTGATGAAGAAAATAATGGATATTTACAAAAATACATTACTAATTTGGATTTAGCTCAAGATAAATTATTATATATGTTTAAAGATGGTAGATTTCAATTTTGTAGTTGTGAAAATGCAGATTGTGGACATTCAATCAATTTTAAAAAATATTCTAATACTAATGAATGTTTTATATGTGATTTAAAGGAATTATTTAATGGAAAACTTTAAGAATAGAAATCGTTTTATTCAATATGAATTATGGAAAGATTGTAGTTTAGGTTGCAAATTTTGTTTTAATAAAAAACAAAAAGATGCCGATAAAATAGAATCATTGTTATTTGTTATTGATAAATTAGATAATCCAGAAGTTTTAGATTATAATGAAGTTGGTTTTATTGGCGGAGAATTTTTTAATGGTGAAATAGCTAAACCAAAAGTAAAACAATTATTTTATAATTTATTTAAAAAACTTTCAACAATGCATTTTGAAAAAATATATATAACAGGTGCATTAATGTATGATATGAATACTTATTTAATCCCTTTTTTAGATTATTTAAAAGAAATTAAATTATTAGATAAAACTTTATTCTGTACATCCTATGATTTAAAATATCGTTTTTATACAAAAGAAAGAGAAGATTTATGGAAAAATAATATGTTATTACTTCATAAATTATATCCTGAATTAAAATTACATACAGAAACTGTTATTACACAATATTTTATAGATGCTGTATTAAATGATGAATTTAGTATAACTGATTTTTGTAACACTTATCATACAAAATTAGATTATATTGAACCTACATCAGGATTATATTATAAAGATAAGCAAGAATGTATAAAAGATATTCCAGATTTTTTTCCTACAAAAGATAGTTTTATTGATTTTATGATGAAAACAGGTGTAGAATCAAATGAAATTGATTTAAAAACATTTTTATCTATGGAAATACGTTCTAATAAATTATATTATTTAGATGAAGGCATTAGATGTGTATCAGCCGATAGACGAGAAAATGACGGAATGATAGTTCCAAAAAATAATTCAGTTAAGTATGAAATAGGTTTTTCAGATTCAGATGATAATATGCCAGAATTAGTTAGAGATTTTTGTTTAACAGTAGGATAACATTATGGATTTAATAGATTGGTGGATAAACTTAGAACCTTTGTCAGTAGAAGAAAAAAAATTATTAACTTCTTCAAGAAATGATGAATTTATAGATAAAATTTTTACAGTATCATTGACATCAGAATTTATTAAAAGATTACCAAATTGTAATTTATCTAATGAATATCAAGTACGTGTAGATAATTGTGCAACAAATTTAATTCAAAATTTATTTAATACATATATTGATGATGATACTCTTGTTATATATACCGAAAATGAGCATTATAAAATTAAAGGAATTCTTGATGCATTTAAAAATAAATTGGTATTAAGTTATAATGATATACTTAAATTAAATATGTCTAAAATAGCTTCTCAATTATCTAAATTCAAAAAAGTTTTTGTTTATATTATTGGAACTCAATTATCAAGTGGAGAAATAACTTCTCAATATTTTTTCATAAAATTAAAAGAATTATTAAATACTTATAAATGTCAATATAAATTAGTTTTAGATGATGTTCACGGAATGTTTTTTGTCCCTCGTGATTATAGCATATTTGATTATATTATTGGAACAACACACGCCCTCATTCCATCATATCATATGGGGATTTTAATTGGTAAAGAAAATATGGATAAATTTGGAAGAATACAATATCAATGGGAAGATGAATATCTTAGAGCATTAGATGTATTATTAAAAAGAAAAGAAAAAATTTATCAATTTAAATATATAATGGAACAAAGTTTAGCTAAAATTATTTCTGAAGGTAAATGTCATTTATTAACTCAAACTGCCCCACATTTGTTTACTTTAAAAACCGACCAATTACAATATAATCAAGAATTTAAAGATGAATTGGATAAGTATGGAATAAGGTTAGAAGGGGTTAATGAAGAATTAAAATATATTTTATGTAGAGTATCACAATTTATTATTAATCCTAATATATTAAAAGAAGGTATTGAAACATTAAATATTGTATTAAACTATATGTATGAATAAGGAAAAAATTATGGGTAATATGGTTCAATTTGGAGTTTGGTCTAATTGTTGTAATGCGTGTGATTTTTGTTTACGTGAAGAAAGAATTCCATATAGCAAAGAAAAACAATTATATTATTTGGATATGATTAAAAAGAATATTGAATATATTGATTGGAAAGATAAATTTTCATATGGAATTTCATTACTTGGCGGAGAATTATATTACATTACTGATAAAGATTTACAAAAATCATTTCTTGAATTAATTGATGTTATTATTGAAAAAGTATTAAAAGTTTCTACTAATCCAGAATGTAAGTATTCAACTGTTACAAATGGATTATACGACCCTGCATTTTTATACCAAGTTATTGATAAAATTGTTAATGAAGTAGGATTAAAAGCAATTGATGTTAATTTTTCATATGATTTAAAATATAGATTTAAATCAGAAGAAGACCGTTTAAAATGCTTAAAAAATATTAATGATTTTCATTCAAGATATGATTATAATGTTGGTGTGCAAATGATTATGACACAATATGTTATTAATGAATGGAAAGCTGGACGATTTGATGTCAATAAATTTATGGAAGAAGAAATTCCAGGAAATTATTTAACGTTTTTATATCCACATCCTGTAAGAACAGGTAAAAAATTAGATGATTTTAACTTTAATAGAAATGATTTCTTAGATTTTATTCAATATTTAAAAGATGAATGTTATAATGTTTATTTGTCATTTTTACATTCAACAAAAAATTCAGGAACTTTTAAATATACAGGCTTACAAAATCGTATTCATCCATCAGTTAATGCCCAGCCTGTATTATCAGATGGTAAAGAAATTATAAATCAAGAATGTGGTCATTCTATCATATATAAATGTTATAGCGATTGTGATGATTGTGTCTTATGCGATTTAAAAAATTTTGATGAGGAAGTATATCTATGAAAAAACAAATGCAATTTGAATTATGGGACGAATGTAATTCTAAATGTACTTTTTGTCATTTATGTAATAAAAATGGAAATACTCCAAATAATATAAAATTAGAAATGCTTCAAGATACATTAGATAAAATTTCTGATTTATCAATTTATTCTGAATATAATACAATTGGTTTTATTGGTGGAGAGTTTTTTCAAGGACAACTTAATACGCCCGAAATTAAATCTAAATTTATGGAATTAATGGATAAAGCTTGTTGGTTATTAAATAATGATTATATAGATAATGTTTGGATTAATGCTACATTAACAATTGGAAATCAAGATGATTTATATGCCGTTTTAAGGCGTTTTGAGGGGCATAAAGGAAATTTATGGATACTTACCTCATATGATACATTAGGACGCTTCCACACCCAAAAAATGTTTGATAATTGGGATTATCATATGAAAAATATTCATAATTTATATCCAGAAATTAAATTTAACATTACTACTATTTTATCAGGTGATTTTATTGAACGCTATTTAAATGATGAAATAAATTTTGAGCAATTTATGCAAGAATATAATGCTTCATTATTTTTTAAAGTTCCTGCATTACAAAAAGAATATTATCATACTAATAAAGAAATGAATGATAAAATTGGTTATTTTTTTCCTACACGGGATTTATTTTTAGAATTTTTATCAAAATTTAGACAAACAGAACATCCTGATTTATGGAATAAATTATTTAATATTGAATATCGTGCCGATACATTATATTGTAAAGAAAATGGCGATGATATAGAAATAACTCGTTCTAAAGATAATAATTATATGGAAACAATTATAGATACAACCATTAATGAACAAATGGAAAGAGTAAAAGAAAAGCAAATGGATTATATTATGGATTGCGGGCATTTAAGTACATATAATTCTTATATAGATGAAGATGGTTGTGCATTATGTGATAAGTTAATGTTTGAAGAACTAATATAAATATTTCAAAAGGTAAAATAATGAGTAAACAGATGCAATTTGAGTTATGGCAAGAATGCAATTCTAAATGTAAATTTTGTTATTTAGGAAAAGAAAATTGTCATACACCAGATGAATTAAAATTACAATCTTTACAAAATGCAATTGATAAAATTTCTGATTTATCAATTTATTCTGAATATGATACTTTATCATATCTGGGTGGGGAATTTTTTCAAGGACAACTTAATACACCTGAAATTAAATCTAAATTTATGGAATTGATGGAAAAAACCGCTTGGTTATATGATAATGATTATATTAAACACGTATGGATTTATGCTACATTAACTATCGGCGACCAACAAGATTTATATGATACTTTGAAATTATTTAATAAAAAAGATGAATTATGGATTTTAACATCATATGATACAATTGGTAGATTTCATACTAAAAAGATGTTTGATAATTGGGATTATCATATGAAAAATATTCATAATTTATATCCAGAAATTAAATTTAACATTACTACTATTTTATCAGAAGACTGTATAGACAAGTATTTAAATGATGAATTGTCATTTAAAGATATGATGGAAGAATATCATTGTTCATTCTTTTTTAAGCAATGCGGCAATGGTTCTTATACAAAAGAAGAAATGAATACAATTATTCCCCATTTCTTTCCACCTAGAGATAAATTTATTGACTTCTTACAAAAATTCCGCAATGAAGAAAATGATGAAATGTGGAATAAATTATTTAATATTCATTATAGAGCAGATAGTTTGTATAGGAATTTCAATGATAAAAATCATCAAATGGAATTAAATGTTCGTCATAAAGATTCATTAAATGAAATTGAAAATGATAATAAAGATGAAATGGAAACAAATGAATGTGGTCATTTAAAAGTTTATGCGGCATATATTGATTGTGATGAGTGTGTACTTTGTGATAAATTAATGATAGAAGAATTTTTAAAATAAGGAAATATAAATGATTACAATTGAAAATAATGATAATGATATTATGATTGAAAATGATGTCAATCAACCATATGTAAAAAAAATTATATTAAATAAAAGTATTACTATTAAAGCACAAACTAATACTTCTTTTGATATTAATACTGTCTTTAAATTTACTGATAATAATGATTTTGCATTTGTTGAAGGTGTTATTGTTGATGCAAAAGATTATTATGTAGTTGGAGAAGTATATAGTTTAGACCGCCAAAATAATAAATTATCTTTATTAATTGGTAATAATTCAAATGTAGCTTATACAATTCCAGCAGGAACTCATATTGCTAATATCTATACATTAGCAAAAAATTTTAGTGGTAATGTAATATATAATAATGGAAATATTGCAGTAATAGATTATAATAACTATTATAAAGTTAGTGATACAACTTTAACTGAATTTCCAGATGGAAAAAAAGCTATAACAATTAATTTAGATAAAGAATAATGAGTTTACAAATACAATATGAATTATGGAGAGAGTGTAATTGTAAATGTACATATTGCACACTTGGAATAGATAATTGCTTAACAAGTAATGAATTAAAACTTCAATCAATGCAAACAGCAATTGATGAAATGAAACAATTTAAATCAAATGAACATCAAACAGTTGGTTTTATTGGTGGAGAATTTTTTCAAGGACAACTTAATACACCTGAAATTAAATCTAAATTTATGGAATTAATTACAGAAGCAAATAATTTATTAAATAATAATATTGTAAAAGATTTATGGCTTAATGCATCATTATTAATCGGTAATCAAGATGATTTATATGAAGCAATAAATTTAATTGATGATAAAACAAAACTATGGGTTTTAACATCATATGATACAATTGGTAGATTTCACACATCTAAAATGTTAGATACTTGGAAATATCATATGAATAAACTTCATAATGATTATCCAGAAGTTAAATTAAACACTACAAGTATTTTAACGGGTGATTTTATTGAAAAATATTTAAATGATGAATTTGATATTGAAGATTTTAAAGCTAAATATCATACCAATTTGTTTTTAAAGACAACTGTTAAACCTGGTCATTTAAGCCATTTAACAAAACAAGAAATTAATGATAAGATAGGTAATTTTTTTCCTAAACAAGAAAAATTTCAAGAATTTTTATTTACATATTATTCACGTGAAGGAGAAGATGAATATCATAAATTGTTTAGTAATGATTTAAGAGCCGATGAGGTTCGTAAAAATTTTAATGATGAAAATAAAAGAAATATTAAATTTATAAGAGATAAAAACACTCTTGAAGAAACAATTGATTGTATTGATGAACATATTGATAATTTACCTTGTGGTCATTCATCTATCTATCAATCTTATGTTGATTCAGATGATTGTTCAATATGTGATAAACAACAAATTTTGGATATAATTTAATGCCTGATTTTGAAAAAAATAATTATTATAAAATTATAGATATAAAAACAAATGCTATTATTTGTGCAGGGAAGATTACATTTATTAAACAAACTAAAGATATGCCTATTCTAATTAGTTTTGATAATAAATTCTTCTTCAATTCCGTTAGTTACTATATTAAATAAATTTGATGATATTGAAACCACAGGAAGTTGTTGCGGACACGGTGATAATTATTTATGGGTTGATATTATGTTTCATTCGTTATCATCTATTAATTTAATTATTGATTTATTAAATGATGATAAATGGAATAATAAATTTATTTTAAGTAATTATTATACTAATAAAAATAAATCTAATTATTCTGTTATGCTACATTTACGTTCATTTACTAAAGGTGAAGAAGCATATAAAGATGCTAGTTTATTAGCAGATGATTTACAAGAAATTTATGAATTACTTTATGGATTATAAATGATATTTAGATTTTAAATAATTTATTATAGAAATAAACTATAAAAAAGAGAGCTTTTTAAAGCTCTCTTTAACTATCACCTTGAGCAAAAATTATTCTAAAAGCTACTGTTGGACCATCAAATGTGTAACCTATTGTAAATTTTTGTCCTTTTCTAACAGGAAAATAAAGAACATCATTAACACCACTTGTTGACCATTTTATTGCAATTGTATTTTCATCAACGCTAGTTGATGGTAAATCATTATCATAAGCAACCATATATTGACCACTAGCAGTTGCTTGTTTAACAAATTGAATATATCCATTTGCTAATGCTGTATAAGTTGTTCCAGATACACCTAATTCTAAATCAACATATTTAGAAGAAGGCATTGCTTGTTCTGCAATAAAAGTCGTATCATTTTTATCTAATAATTGATTTGTATTATATGGATTAAAAGAAATTATTTTACCTAAATTATTAGATATTGCTGTTCCACAAATATATCTTTGTTGATTATCCCAAGTAGTTCCATTATAATAAAACATTTTATTATCATTTAAAACAAAATAATTTCCATTTCCAAAAACTTCTTCTTTTGTTTTAATGGTAAATATTGGTCTAAATAAAAGGGAATTAGATTGTTGAATAAAAATATATCCATTTCTTTCAATAGTTTCATTATAAATTAATACATTTGTTGTAATCGTTTCAATATTATTTAAACTACCATCTGAATTTCTATTATTTGGAATCAATCCTTTAACTCCAGGTAATGCAAATATTGTTGAACCAATAAAACCCAATCCATTAAATATCTGGTCAATAGAAATAATTCCAGTACCATTTGTTATATTTAATAAACTAAATGGCAACGAACAACCATTTTGCCAATTTGCTCCATTATCAATAGTATATTTAATAATATTATTTGCAGTATCATACCAAAAAGCATATGTTGCAGTAACGGTTGGTGCAGTATCTCCACTAAATTGTTGAGTTGATATTACCAATGCTTGAATTAAATTTGTTGGTAATAAACAAGCCATATGTTGGTTAGAAGCATAGGTTGATGCATTAAAACTAATATCATTCTCAATTATTTTAATATCAAATTTTTTAGTAGTACCATCAGTTTCAAAACCATTAGGAATATATAATTTACTACCTGCTTTTAAAGTAATCGTATTATCTGAATTTAATTCAAGTTTAATATCTTGAGGTATTTCAATAATGCAATTAGTAACTTGATTATAACCTATTTGTTCTTCACGCCATATTAAATTAGTGCCATCATTACTTAATATTTGTTGACTTGTTTCAGTATTAAATTCTGGTATTGCTCCACCGTCAGGAGTTATATAAAATTCATTTTCAACTAATTGTCCAGCTTCTTTTAATTCTTCATATTTTGCTGAACTCATTTTATTAAATTTTAATTGTGCAATATCTGTATTTGTTGTCATAATAAACTTTTCCTTGATAAACTTATACAAATATTTATTTTAAAATTATTGATAATAAAGTTTGTGGATATTTATTAAATATCCACAAAGGGGATAATTGATGACTGATATAAGTAAAATAGATATGGAACGAATTAATGGATTACTTGATAAACTTGAAGAAGTAACTGATAAACTTAATTCAATGAAATATGTTGTGGAAACTGGTGGAGATTCAACTAAATGGTATAGAAAATGGAATGATGGTTTTATAGAACAATGGGGAAATATAATTTTTTCACAATCTGCTGGAAGTTATACTAATCAAACAACAACATTACCAATAGCATTTTCTTCAACTACATATTATATAACACTTATTGCAACAAATTCAAATAATCAACAAAGTCACACCTGTGGTATTTTAGTTAAAAATAAAAATTCATTTAATTGGTCATCATCATATTGGTGGGCAAGAGATGCATATGTTTCAAGCTTTAATTGGTATGCGTGCGGATATTAAAAAAGAGGTTTTAAAACCTCTCTTTATTCTTTTGGATATTTTTCTTTAATTGATTTAATTAATGTTTGCCAGTTATTTGTTCCATCTTCTAAATCGTGATATATCATATCTAACTGTTCAGCTAATGGTGGATATTCTTTTAATCTATTATTAATAGCAACAGCATTATGTGATTCAGATTCTTTAATATATTCTCCATTAACTAAAATATATTTTTCATTTGTTTTCACTATTTTATCAAATTCCATAAGAGGAATAGATTCAATTTCTTTCTTTGTATTTTTAACTACAATAATCTTGTTATTTTGATAACCTAACCACATTATATTTCCCCTTTTGCATAGATAAATTTAAAACTAATTAAATTTGTAAATTCAGTATCAAACAATATTTGACAAGTTTCACCTTTTAAAACAGGTATAATTGTTCTTAAATATTTGTCTGCACTTCTTGATGCATAACAATAACCATAATTTAAACCACTTCTTATAATAGCTATATCAACCCAGTTTGGCCCTTGCCCATCTATACTGAAATAACCATTTGCTGGAGCAATATAAGTTGCTCCTGATGCTCCTAAAGTTAATGAAACATATTTACTACCTGGCATAACTTGTTGTGTAATAAATGTAGTATCATTTTTATCAAATAATTGATATGCATTATTAAAACTAAATGTAGTAATTTTTCCAGAAGCATCAGTTAAAAATGTTCCAATTGGACATACTACCCAATCATTTAACCATCCATTTGAAATATCATTTAAAACATATTTCCATTTATTTTCATTTGGAGAATACCAAATAGAATATGTAGATAATGTTGGTGCATTATTTTGATAATAAACTTTTGATGTTTCTAAAAACTCTAATTGTCTTTCATCATCTAAAACTCTAGCAAATAATGTATATGATGTATTTGGAGCTAAAGATATTGTCCAATAAGTTAAAGTAGGTAAAATTTTTACAATATTATTTTGACTTCCATCATCATTGTTACCATTTGGAAATATATAAGTATTTCCACCATTTTTAATTATTGTATTTCCAATAAAACCAAATCCGTTAAATACTTGGTCAATAGATGTCCAAGATGTTGTAGTAGATGTTCCAATAGCAAATGGAAAAGAACATTCTTGCCAACCATCAGTTGTATCTAAATAACATTTTTTATCAGTTGTATTAAAATAAATTTTAAATGTTGCAGTTGATTCGGGTAATTCAGATACAGTTTCACCTGTTAAAAATCCAGTTAATAATACATCATAATCTTTAGAAAGTGCTAACATAACTTGACCATCATAATTTGCATTTGCACTTGTAATATCTGTTGTGGTAGTTTTCATAATACCATTACCATTATAAACTTTACTACCTGCTTTAAGTGTAATTGTACCATTATTTAATTCAAGTTTAATATCTTGAGGTATTTTTGTTAAACAGTTTGTAATTTGACCATAAGTCCAATATGGTTTAGAACCATTATTACTTAACATCATTCCTGATGTTTCATCATTCATTAATGGCATTTGAACACCATTTAACATAATTTTTTGACTAAGTTCATTGTTACCTAAATATAATGTCATTATTCACCCCAATCTACTATTGTTGCCGCAATATATGTTTTTAAAATTTTGTACATTTCCATCCAGTATGTTGTATTTGTTAATTCTGTTCCTGCTGGAATATTATCTTGTAATCCTAAATAACCATATTGAGCTGTACTATCTTCATATGTTACAAAATCACTAGCAATATATGCTTTACTTGAATCCCAATCACCTTTAGGATTAATACCTTTACCACTTGTAATATCTACTGGAGTTGGTTTTTCTAAACCACCGTCATTTGTCCGAGATAATGTATAACCATTTTCCATAGGAGTTAATTCTGGAGTAAATGTTATACCTTTTGTACCAATATTAAGATTGTAAAAATATTTTAAATCTACTAATGTTCCAGCAGTTAATCCAGAAACTAATGTAACTGTTTTTTTATCTGTTCCTAATGTATAAGCTGCAGAAATCAATTCTGTATTACCAACATTTACAGACAATACTGATTTATCATAAATCTCGTGAGAAGCTACAAAAGTTGTTTGTCCTTCTGTGGCTGTAAATGATTCAACAATTCTTTGTGCATAATTAGTATAGATAGAAATTGTTTCAGGATTATCTAAATTTTTATTATTTGTAAATGAAATTGTTGCTTCGTGTGCATCTTGTGTTGTATGTGGTGTATATGTAACACCATCAGAAATAACAACGTCCGCTGGATTAGGCAATCCAGCATCATTTGTCCAAGATAATGTTGTATCCAAACCAACTTTAGTTTGAGTTGGAGTATAAGTTGCACCATCTTTTATAATAACAGTATTTGGATTTTCCAATTCTCCATCATTTGTCCAAGATAATGTTGTTTCTGTTCCTGTTTTAGATTGTGAAGGAATAAATGTAACACCATCATAGATATGAGAATCTGCTGGGTTTTCTAAACCACCGTCATTTGTCCAAGATAATGTTGTATCTCTATCAACTTTATTAATATGAGGAGTATAAGTTGCACTTACTTGAATCTCTAAATTATTAAACCAAGATAATTGAACTCTTGTTCCAACAGGAACAGCATTTTTTAAAACAACGGTATCTAAAGTTTCATTTAAATCCCATTCAGAATTTAAAATAACTGAATTTTCAATATTAACAGTAATTAAATCTTTTTTAAGAACTTTTTCACCTAAAGGAAAATCAGTTGTACTTTCTAAAGTTGTTGTAAATGATTTTGAAACAATTTGAGATACGTTTGTTGGAATAATCATATTACCATATACAATTACTTCAATATTATTACCTGGTTCAACTGGCTCATTAAAAGTAAGAGTTTTACCATCTTCAGCTAATGTATAGTTATTTGATTGTAATAAAAGGTTATTAATATTAACTGATAAAGATTCTTTGTTAGCAACTGCATCATCTAATACAACACTTGTAATTTCATTTACAGGGTCATAGAAAAATTTAGATGATTTAAAATAACCTGCTAATAATTGCCATTTATTAAAATCAAATGGTTCTTGAGCTGTATGTTCCATTCTACATTGAAATAAACTATTATTATATGAAACAATATCGCCAACACGGTAGGTAATACCAGGTGTCCAAATTGTTGAAGTATTATCACCACCTGTACCACCAATATCGTGAGCAACTTCATCAGGTGTTAAATATTGAGCAAAACCATCATTATTAATTTTTACATAAGTATTAGGATTATCCTTAAAAGGTGATTGAAATTCATCAATCATACTTGTTGTAATTTTTATATTTGGTGTTCCAACCATTTCAATTTTCCTTATATATTCATATAAGATATTTATAAAAAAATTTAGGAATAAAAAAGTTTGTGGATATTTATTAAATATCCACAAAGGGTTATTTTGGAAATAGTTATGGCTGATATTAGTAAAATTAAAATAGATAGAATTGATGGTCTTGAAGAAGAACTTCAAAAAGTATCATCACCTGGTGATTTATGTTATTCATTATGCACTTCAAAAACGGGTTGGCTTTTATGTGATGGAACAAGTTATTCAGTTTCAGATTATCCAAATTTATTTAATGTCATTGGTTATACTTTTGGCGGAAGTGGAAATAATTTTAATGTGCCTAATTACAAAGGTAAATTTCTTCAAATGATAAATGATAATCAATCTTTAGGTCAGGAAATTGAAGCTGGTTTACCAAATGTAGATATGAGTGGTTCATTTTATTTAGTAGAAGCCCACGGTAGATTTATTGGCTTACAAAATAATACAGGCTCTATTTCAGGAAGTGATTCTGGAGCTATAGAAAATGCTAATGGTGGTGCTGATACAGGAAGTAATGCTCCACGTAAAATTATTATTAATGGTAATTTAAATTCATATAATTCAATCTATGGTAAATCAAATACAGTTCAACCACCTGCTTCAATAGTTAATTACTTCATTAAATATTGAGTTTATTTCTATTTATTAAATAGAAATAAAGGAGATAATTCAATGGATAGCAGTAAATTACCAATACATCGTATTGATGGATTAGATAATCAATTAAATGAAATTAATTCAAATATTATAACAATTAATAATACTAAATTACCTTTTATTATATTACCAGCAAATACCGATTTTAATACATTAATTGAAACTGGTTTATATTATATTCCAACATATATAGGAAACATAGATACTGTTCATTATCCAGTTGATATTAATTCAACAGTATGGTTTGTAACTGTTCATATGCAAAAATCACCAACAACAAAAATGGCAGTTTGGCAATATGCACACGCACAAAATAGTGTTAATTCTAAAAATGATGGTACAAAAATTTATGCTCGTACTTATAATTCATATAATGAAAGTGAAACAGGAGTATGGACAAAATGGTTTCAAATCACAGGTTCTGGGTTAGATATGCCTAGTAAAAAATTTATTGATATACCTAAACCAACTTGGCAATCAGGTATAACATATACTGCACCTGCTAATGGTTACTTATTATTAAATAAAATGGCAAATGATGGAAATAGTTATATAGAAATATTTTCATCATCGTACAGTAATGGATGGTATTCTCCTCAACGTTATAATATGCGGTGTCTATTTCCACTAAATAAAGGTGAAACAGCTAAAATTAATACAAATATAACAAATACTGAATGGGAGTTATATCGTTTTATATATTCCAATTCAGAAGTTCCTATGGATGAAAGATAATAAGGCGGTCATTAAGAAAATCTTGTAATTTCATAGTGTTTTAAAATGTTTTCTACGTCCCAACAATTAAGTTTGATTCCAAAACTTTCTAATTCTTCTTGAAATTCTTTAACTTTTTTACCAAACTCATTATCAATAAATTTTAAAGTTTCTTCCAAATCAATCATAATTCCGTACAATCTAATTGTACGCTCAACATATTTTCTAATTTGTGTAGGAGAAAAAATTTCTTCTTTTTCTTCTTCTTTAATAAGTTGAATATCTTCACCATCAACATATAAGTAAAGGACATAACCTTTATCATTTGAATAAGGAATTTTCGTTGTAACACAGAAATTCTCTTTTTTATCCATTTTCTTCAAAGCAGTAACTCTACGAGTTTTAACATCACCAACATTTAATGTTCTGAAAACATTATTTCCATTGCCAAACCAACCACGATGTGTTTCAAACATAATTCCTTCATCATTATAAAAAATGATATTAGTAACTTGTCTGCCATTCAAGATAAAAGGATTCCAGCAAATTGTTGTTGTTAAAGTGGTCATTGTTTATCTCCATATAAGTTAAAAACTGATGTCAATATAACACCAGTTTTTTATTTGTCAATAGAAAAAATAATTTTCAAGCATATTTCCATTTAAAATTATTACATTGCTGTTGTTTACCTTTTAAGCATTTAGTAATAGAATCTCTGCAAATACCTGTTTCACGAGCGGCTTCTCTAATTGATTTATAAACTTTTACAACTTCATTATTTAATGTTAATTGTTTAATTCTTGTAGTTTTCCCTCTATTAACTAAATTGTTTAAAGATGCGTGTTGCATATTTTGTTGATGAGTACACCATTCTAAATTTTCAATATGATTATTTAATTTATTACCATCAATATGATTTACACACGGATAATTATTTGGATTAGGAATGAATGCTTCAGCAACTAATCTATGTATTCTAGCTGTTCTCTTTTTCCCATTTTTAGATAATTTTATAGTACAATAACCTTGATGATTATCAGGATTTTCAATTTTCATTATATCATTTATATCTTCTGGAATACGACCATAACCTGGTCTATAATTTGTTGTTTTACAATTACCATATGTACTAATTAAATATAAACCTTCATAACCTTTTACATCTGCCCATATTTCCATTTTTATCCCCAAAAAATAAACTGATATAATATTATATCAGTTTATTAAAAATGTCAAATATTTTGTAGAAAATGTATAACACTTTTCTACAAAATATTAAAACCACATTAGCCAAAAACCTACTACAAACCCTACTAATAATTCAGCTAATTGTGTAGCGACTGATGTCATTTTCCACGGTATTAATGGAAATATCCAAGGTTCTCGTTCATATAAAGTCCAACATAATGCATAAATGCTTGTTGTAATTAAGCCTAACCAAAGAATATTAAATGACCATAAAAATGGAATCATTAAGAATAATCCAATAGTATATCTTGTCCACATCCAAATAAAATCATAAAGAAAACCATACCAATGTTCTTTAGGAACTAATTTATTCGGAATGAACACCCACCAAACTTTTTGGTATCTATCTATTGTTTCTTGTGTTGGTATTCCTCTACCTTCATCAAATGCTGGGCCGTGTCCTCGACTCCAAAATTCAAATTGTATAATAATTGACATTATTGATGCTATACACCAATCATATATTCCGTGAGAAATTAACCAAGAACATAATGGTGTTGTTGTCCATATAGGATTAAGCATAAAGATGCCAAATAAAACAATTAAATTAAAAATAGTTTGTGTTCCACGAGAAGATAAAAATTTATATAACCATTTAGGTAATTTATCTTCCATAGTTCCTTCAATCCAACCACCATACCATCTACGCCAGATTGATTCAATAAAACCACTTATTGTTGAAAATAAAAAATGCATAATAAAATCCTTTTTTCTTTATTATGCATTTATTTATATAGTATAGATTAGTCTAATTTAAATTAGATTACCATTTCATTACCCAATCAACTAATTTATCTAAACATAATTTTAATGTTGCAAAAATAGCTGAACCAATTGCAGTAAAAACAAATGAAACTAATGCCATAGCAATTTTACCTACACCAGTTACAATTTCAATTAACCAATTATATATTCCTGTAAAGAAACCAACAACTGCATTTTTTAAAATTGTAAAAGATGATGAACATACTTGTTTGATGCCTTCCCAAGCCTTAATTCCTTGTTCTTTTGTTTTATCACAAAATGATGTCCAAATTTCTTTAAATGTCATAACAGACTCCTTTTTAAGTTTATTATTTTAACTTATTTATCTGCAATTATTTGAGTAATATTTAATGAATTACATTTTGGACAACGCCAATTATCAATATCTTGAGTATATCCATTTTTTAAAACCTGAACAAATTTTCTATCTTTTAATTCCTGATAATCACAATTATTGCATTTTCTATTATATGTTACTTGATATAAACCATCACAATCAAGAACATCTGATATTATACAACTTTCGTTTTTCATTATTTTCCTTTGTTGTTAATTGTAACATTTAGTCCATCAATATTACCTTCATAATTTCCTTCAATAGTAACATTTGTACCATCTATATCACCTTTTACATTTCCAGCTACTTTAATAGATGTACAATCAATATCTCCATTAACATTACCATTAACTATTACAGAAGTGGCATCTATACCATCAACATCACTATTAATAATAATTATAGGAATTTCAGGAGAATCAAGCACAATATTATCATCAATAATAATTTTATTATTAACACCTCTAATATTTTTACCATTATACGTTTTATTACCAATTTGAATATTATTTTTTTCTTTACTTGAAATTCTAAAACTTTTAAAGTTACAATTTGTAAATGTACCACCTGCAAAATTACTTTCAAATTTATCTGTACATTTATCCAATTTATCGAAACATTTTTCAAAACTTGACATCATTTTATCAATAGTATTACCAATTAATCTAAACATTTTATTTTTCCTCATTTTTATAAGTGAATATTGAATTATTATCAATTGAAATTTCTGATAGAAATACTTGAGGATATATTTTAATAGTATATCTAAGTATATCATCATAATATGTATCATCTATCATATAATCATAAATTAATCCATCTTCTTGAATAGTATCTAAATATTCTTTAAATTTTTCATTTATTATATTAATATTTTTTGTTGTTAAGCAAATTGTACTAAATACATATTTAATTGCTTCTAAATCTATTTTTTGATTCATATTTTTCCTTTAAATGTATTTAATTATTTAACAATTCATTTTCTAAATTATTTAAAACTTCTGAATAAAAATAATCATTATCAATATTCATTATTTCATCATTATTAATTTTATAACATAAATCTTTTAAAAATTCTGAAAAATTTCTATCATAAGAAATATTGTAAAATTTTTTCATATCTAATGGAGAGACTAATGTACTACATTTATATGCCATCATCAATATTAATAATATTTGCTTTTTAGATAATCCTGCAAATATATTATCCATTTAACATCTCCTTAATTCTTTTAGATACATAACCCATATCACATCGACCAGAATAAGTATTTTTAAAATGACTCATAAGTTTACCCATATCTTTCATTGATGAATAGCTATTATTTTCAATTTCTTGTTTGATGATATTATCAATTTCATCATTTGTTAATTGCGTTGGTAAAAATTCTTGAAGAATTGCAATTTCGGTATTAGTTGCATCAATCAAATCTTGTCGTCCACTTTCAATAAACATACCAAGTGCTTCTTTATCTTGTTTAATAATTTTTTGAATAACACTAAGAATATCTGCATCAGTCGGTGTTAAATTTTTTGGACGAAGCATAATTTCCATATTTTTAATTTCAGAGCGTAAAGTAGTTAAAACTTTCTTTCTCCAAAAATCATTTTCTTTGACTGCCTGCTTATAAGCATTTAAAATTTTATCTTGCATTTCTGTTTCCTTATTAAAATTTATTGTTTGTCTTTTCCAAGTTAATGTATAGATAACAGGTTGACTTGGGTAATCTTTTACATTATCATTAAAAATAAATGTTATTCTACTTGGATATTTTCAATTCTTAATAGTATTTCTAAATCTTTTTTAGACATTTTTTGAATATAATTTGTAATAATAATTATATCGCATTTTTAGTAATTCTTCTGCATCTTTTAAATTGCCTTCTCTTATTTTTTCTGCGGCACATAAAACTGTACCTTTCATATATAAATAATCTTTTAATCTATTTTTATTCATTTTTCGTTCCTTTAATATATTTCTGTATAATTTTTTAATTCATTGTTAGGCATTATAGGATAAAAAACAGGTTTCTTAACAATTTCTTTTTCATCTGCTTTCAAATGTTCTTTAATTATAATTAAATACTTTCTATTTTCAACAATTTCATTTTTTATTTGAATTATTTCATTTTTTATTTGAATTATTTCGTTTTCTAAACGAATAAGTCTATTATTTAATTGTTCTTGACTATTTAATGCCTTATTAGCCGCATTATTAGCACCTGATGCTTCCAAATATGTAAATATTCCTGCATTTGCATTATATGAAATTAAACACATTAAAATAACTAAAAATATTTTTTTCATATAAAAATCTCCTTAATTTTTATAGTCTTCCAAAATTTTCATTAAAGTTTCACAATCAGGCAATTTACATACAATTTCTGATAAAGCATCAAGTTCCCAACAATAGAATCCCATTGTATTGTCTAACCAAGTATCAATATAAAGATTACCTCTAGTATCTTTAACAATATAATTGCCTTTTTCTAATTCAATATTATAATCATCAGGCATAGGGCGTGGCATTTTAATATTTAATTTTTGCATTTAGTATCTCCTTTTTATTTTCCTTGGTTTTTTTATATTTCTTGGCTTTTTATAACGATTTTTATAATCCCAAGATGGTTTAAAAAAATTATATTCCCAATCATTTATTTTTTGTTTTTTGATATAATCTTTATTACGCATTAATTTAAAATAATCTTTTTTAATTTTATATGAGGGATTAATTAATAATCTATAATATCTCCAATTAGATTTACATATTTTTCTTAATACCCATTCTTCAATTTCATCTTGCCATAAAAAAGGATGACTCCATCCTCTTTCAGTATGCCTATATTGATTTAATAATTCGATAGTATAATTAGAAGGATTAATTATCCATCTAATATAATGAATATTATTTCCTTTAATTAATTCTTTTTCTAAACTTTCACGATTTAGATTAGTCATTACAATTCTATCATTATCATTAATACCATCTATAATAGAAGGATGTGATGGAACTCGCCAATGAAAATTAGGAACTTTTATCTTCATTTATTATCTCCATTAATAATTTTATAATATAACTACTTAAATTATCAGTCATTACTTTCATCTTTCTTTTTTATAGTCAAACCAATAGCATTGCACCAACCATAATAAGAACAATGCACATCAAATAATTCAAATTCAACATTAACATTGTTATTCTTACAAATATTTTTAATAATGTCAATATCTTCTTTATACATATCAAAATAATTATTTCTAATATTTTCACTTTTAGGATGGTTACTATTAATATAAGTATCAAAATTTATATAATTATTATTTTCTGCCATTTTCATTGACTTTTTCAATATAATGATAAGTTGTTTTATCTAATACACAAAAATCATATTTTCCATTATTTTGATTGCATAAATCATTTATAACTTCTGACCGAAGATTACTTTTTTGTTGGTTATAAGCTATACAACCAGGTATTGCTAATGTAAGTGTAAATAAAAATATAATAATTAATAATCCAAATCCATATATACCACTATTAGTTATTTCTGTTTTTGTCATAATTAAATTTCCTCTACTAAATCAAAATTTTTAAATATTTCTTTTAATTCATTATCACAATAATCTTTATAAATATTTCCTGATGAATTACATTGATAAAATTTTGTATCTAATTTTGTTTCCCAAAATACATCATCTGGAAATTCTTCACGGCTAAATAAAAAAGTATCATTTAAGCATTTTGGTTTAGAATAAACAAAGCATTTTCTACCATCTCTTGACAGATAACATTTACCAACTTCAATATTTAAAATTTCTTGAACTTTTGTTTCAAAACGTAAATCTTCATAAAAATAAAAATTATTTAATTCTTCATCAGAAATAAGAGATGATACAAATTCCTCTCTTGCTTCATCTTCTGAATTACAACATATTATTTGTTCAATACTGCCCCAAGTACATTTATATTTTTTCATAATTTATTTCTTTCATTTTTAAGTTGAGATAATTCATTTTCTAATTCTTGAATTCTTAATTTTCTCTTATATGATAATTGAAACAATTCGTTAGCTCTTTTCATTTCTTTTATTAATTGTTCATTTTTCTTTTTAATTACTTCTTCATATTGAGCAATTACTTCTTTTTGCTTATCAATTAATATTTCAGCAAAAATTTTTTCCATACCTATCATTTGTCTTTATTCCAATCTTCAATAGCAATTTTAGCACAAGATTCCCAAGATGTTCCCCACGAAATCATTTCATTAGTTTTACCACATACATTACATTTTACTGTTCCAAAATAAGCTGTTCCTACTGGAAACCAGTTTTCTTTTTCTAGCATTATACCATCTTCATTATTATGGACAGTTGTTTTCTCTTTATTCATTTCTGAATAAAATTTTGGATGTTTACAACCACAAGAACAGGGTTTAATTTTAATTGGTGTTTTCATATATCTTCCCTTGTATAACGAACCAATCCCGCTGATGCTTTTTCCATATCACCGTGATTTTTAATTAATGCTTTTTCACAGGTATAAAAGCATTCACCCGTTTTTTCCATTAATTTTGTTACCATTGGTACTGTTATTGGATATTCTTTAGTAAATAAGTTATTAATTCTAATAACTTCATTTAAAGTATTTGTTAATTCTGTAATTTTCTTTTCAGCATTTTCTAATCTGACATATAAAACATCAATATCATAGTTACACATTATTTTATTCCTTTTTATAAATAAAAAACTCCTTGTATAACTGGTATTATACAAGGAGTTGCAATATTGTCAAGTCTTTTTTAATACTTTTTAACGATGCTCCAATTACGCTGATTAAATAAAGTTACTTCATCAAACATTTTCATATTTGCTTCTTTAACTAATTGATTAGCTTCTTCAATGGAATTAACACCACGTTCAGAATATAAATTACCTGTTTTTAAAACAAATTTATCTTTGTAACCGAATCTTAAAACGAATTTAGCAATTTTAGACATCTTATTAACCTTTCATTGTTGTTTTTGATAAGGTTAATATAGCATATAAAAATTATTTGTCAATAGGAAAAATAAAAAAAGTGTATACGACTTTCACAAGCAGTAATACACTTAAAATGAAAAAAATTAGTTGCAAAAATTATTTTTTTCGCTTACGATATTCATTTATTTTAAATTTTAACCACATATAACCTGTCATAATTAACAATAATATGGGTAAAATAAACCACCAAATAGATATTTCTGGATATTCATACATCATACAATCCTTTGAATGACCTTCTTCCAAAACACTATTACAAAACGGACACTTTTCTTCTGGGTACTTATGAATTTTTGAATCCATTAGAAGTACACAATCTTTTGAATCAAAAGGCTTACCGTTATTAACGTGATACATCTGAAAAATTAAATTATCTTTATTTTCCATAAAACACAGTAATTAAGTTTGACATAATAATTATTTTTAATTCTTTTTTATTTACCAATATCTATCGAAATAATATTCTTTACAGCCAATTAATTTTTTAGAATTAACTTCCATCAATCCTTTTTTAAAATTTCTTCTGGCTTTTCTTTTGGTAATATATTTTATATATTTTCTTGAGCCATTGGAAATATCATAATATTTAGAATCTTTACTTAATGTTGCCATTATAATTCCTTAAGTCTATTTAAAATTACTTTTAAATTATCCTTTTCTGAATCATCTAATGGACGAGTTATGTAGTCATTAAAATCTATTTCAATCCATTCACCAGTATCAGTTTGAGTATAAACTACATCTAAAAAAACATCAATATACATAATTTTACGACTATGATATGTTGGAAAAATAAAATTTTCATAAATATATGCTCTTTGACCATTATTATCCCAAACTTTTTTCCAACCATCAGGACATTTAATATCTGTTATATTAATAAGATAATTTTGATTTTTTTGTATTTTATATTCTCTCGTAATATAATAAAGTAATTTTCTTGCTTTATCAATTGTTTCTCGACTAACAAGAGAATCAAATTCATATAAATTATTTAACTGTTCTGATTTCATAACAATATTTCCAATCTTTTATTTAATTATTTATTGAATATTTTTTTCTTTCCATTGATGTTTTCTTTTAGAATTTCTTTTCCAAGATTTTTTTTCGTGCCAAGCCATTGCTTTGTCATCATTATAAGGGTTAAGTTTTAAAATGTATTCATTTGAATATCCTTTAACTCCAAATTCTTTACAAATACAATTTAACTGTTGAATTTTTTTAAAATTACTTTTTTTACGAATATAAGGAAAATTCCATTCTACTTTTTCATCTAATTTAGAAATGTACTCTGTAATTGATTCCCAAGGATACCTATGACAATGATGGTATCTTTTAGCTGTTTTTCTATAAAGCCATTTAATTTTATCTTTATTCATTTGACATCTCCTGTAAGTATTAACTTACTTGATGTCATTCTCCTCTTTAGTCATAATTTTTCTCCAACTTTTATTTAAATAGCCAACAAATAGCATATAACCATTCTTTAATTTCAAACCATAAATCTTTAAACATTTTTCACCACCACAAATGATTAATTTTTTTACCAAACCAATTATTAAAATTTTCTAAACAAGCTGTATATGCCCATAAATTATGATAAGATTTGTCATTTTTAATTTTATTTTCATTAATATCAAATTCTTTAATAAATTCACTTGTTAAATATTTGTTAATTGGAAAATTTTTATTATCATCCATATATTTAATAAGCATTTCTAACTCATAAATTTTTTCTTTTAACTCATTATCCCATTGTTCAAATGTTTCATAACCACAAGGATAACCACAATTTAATTCTTGAAATCTTTTAAATCTTGGTAAAAACCATTGATAAAAAGTTGTATCTAATGACCAAGTATCAGAATCATCCCATCCTCTTATTATTCTTTGGAAAAATCTTCTAATTTTTCCTCTCCACATAGATAAATTAAATAAATTATGTAAAAATCTATATAAAAAACGAGGTAATATTTCATAAAGAATATCATCAAACTTTTCTTTAATTTTATCCCATTTAGATTCATCATCACAATAAATGACTTCTTCTTGTTTAACTTTTTGTATGTCTGACATTTATATTACTCTCAAAATAGATTATTTAATTTTTGGTAGCTCGTGAGGGACTCGAACCCCCAAACATCTGTACCTAAGACAGACGGCTATGCCAATTCGCCTAACGAGCCATCTGGGGTGAACGGTGGGATTTGAACCCACGATGTTTCTAATGTATTAGAGCCACAATCTAACGCCTTCGACCAACTTGGCTACGTCCACCATTGTTAAAATATTTATAGAAATCTTCCTATATCTCGTGGCATTTCAATTTTAATATGTTCATTATCCATAATTTCCATATATCTTTCAAAAATTTTATCATAATCAAAATTATGAGGACATTCCATTAATATACCAATTGTATTACTTGAAATATTAAAAATATTACCTTTTAATTGGCAACCTTTTAATTCAGAAATTTCTATAAGTGTTGCAAAATCATCAGTTGAATATTGATAACTTGATACAATAACATATTTTGCATTAGCTTCACTTATAGAAATACATAAAACAAGTGTAATTACTGTAATCCAAAAAATCAATATTTTTTTAACAAACATAACTAACAACCTTTACAAAATCTTTCCAATTAGGATTTTCAAAACCCATATATTCAAGTTCATCTTCATCAAATTTTGTATATGCTTCTTCCATTTCAGTTGCATTAAAAAATAAAGTATGATGAGTTTTAACAACTTCAATAAATTTTTCATTAGCGTTTTTATTACACCAATTAAATTTATCCCATTTTTTATTTTTAAAATCATAAATCCAAGTCCAATGAGAAAAACCATAAACCATTATTAGATAATTTGACATTTTAGAAATTCCTTTCTATTACTTCAACAAATTTACGAACATAATGCCATTCTTTAACCTTTGACCATTCAATTTTATTTTGATTAGTCGTTAATACCCATTGTTCTTCATTCTTAAATTTATGCTTAAGACTTGAATTATGGATATGTTGATGATTACCAACAAATATTTGTTTATCAATTGTTTTAATCACAATTGGGTCTTTTCCATAAGGCATATCTTGTTGTGTGTACCATTTCATAATTTTTCTCCATTAACCAATAGAATCATTAAAAATAATGAAAAAAATTACGCAGGCAAAGAAAAGATAAATCATTGTTATATTCCTTTAATTGTTTAAGATAAGGTCAATATAACATAAAAAAATTAACTGTCAAGAAAAAAATCGGATTTTTTATTTCCGATTTTTTTCTTTTGTTATCTGATAATATTGAAGCATTTGTTTATAATTATTCATCTTTTTATTTAATGGCATCATTTTTGTTGTATCCGAAAGAAATAATGCTGGCAAAGCATCTAAATCAGTTTGCTGTTCTTTTGAATATGATTTATAAAAATCATCTGTATGAAATTTTGATAACATTTTTTTTGTTGTATCTAAATCCTCATATTTAAAAGTATAATAATTATTTTTCAATACTGTTTTATTTTTTATCAATGTATTTTTAGATATTAAATTAATAATATCATCCTTTTCTCCATTCATTTGACCAACAATAAAATCAAATGGTTCATCATTAATCATTGACATTACACCATACAAATAATTATTTTCACTTATTTCTTTTGTACTAACATAAAATTGCATTTTCATAAAAATTATTCCTTATTTTTATTTAATTCATTATAGTATTTTTTAATATAATAACTGAATGCTGTTGCTTTATCATTAGCTTTTAATATTGATGTTGCGGCTAAAGTTCTCACAGGAACAGGAAATTGAAACCCATTCATTGTTGAATACCATAAAGCACCATCACGATAAAAATCAAATTTAACTCTCATATTATCATTTAAAATACTTTTCAAATTTAACATTTTCATATCCTTTTTTACAAAAATAATTTAACAAGAAAGAAATCAATCCTTCTTGTTAAATTAATTAACACTAAACTCCAACTTATATTTTAATACTTATAATTAAATTTTTTGATTGGAATTTATTAAGTTAAAAATAAATCTACCCATTTATTAATTGAACCTAGGAATATTAATAAACTTATCTGGTCAATTCCAGAAAGATAATTGTGCTGTATTTAAACTCATCAATATCTAGGCGGTTAATCTTCGTGGACTAACGAGAAGCATTTATTGATGTGAGTAGCAGAGGGGGGCAAGTCTAACTTTAACCAATATACCCATACTACTCATTAAATAAGAAGCCTATCGGGTTTGTTTATTATATTTATTTAATTATTTTTCAATTTCAGTAATATAATTAAATACTTTATCTGAAAAACCATTAATATGTTTGTAACCATTATTGTAACCAACACCTTTATTATATGGTGCAACATTAATAATGTATGCATTTTTAATAACTGCGTTGTGTGGCATACCCATTGTTTGCTCATCAGTAATAACAATTAATCTATCGTAATGAGCTTTTTCAACTGTACTAATAGCATCCCACATATAAGTTCCATTATGGTATTGTGATTTATCAATAGCTTCTGCTAAAGCAAATCCTCTACGATTTGGAATGAATTTGACTTCATTAGAGAATGAGTAAATATCAACATTTTCACACATTTCACGACCAATCATCGCTAATGCATTTGCATAATTTAATCTTTCTCCATCCATAGAACCTGACACATCTACTAAAATTGCAGTCTTACCATTCAAAGAAGGTTTTTCAAAGCAATTTAAGAATTTCTTTTCAATTTCATTTTCCAATGATGGATTTGTATTTGCCGCTCTAATATAATCAATTGGCAATAATCTACCATTTTTAATATTATTAATACGGTCAACCAATGTGTTTTTAGAAACACCTACATCCAACATACCACGAATATTCTTCAAAAGAGCCATATCAGGTAATTTATTAGTTTCAATCAAATCCAACCAAGCTTCTTTTTTCTTTTCTTTATCAGAACCAGCGGCAGAAAGAAGAACTTCCCAAGTTTTTGGAGTTTCTAAAGTTCCTTTAACCAACTTATCAATAGCTTCAGTTACTTGTGGATGACAAATGTTTACAATATCAACCAATTTGTAATTAGCATCACGATTCCATTTAGCCAATTGATATTCATCAAATTTAGTAATGGCTATTGCCATAGCTTTTTTCATAGCATTTGGAATAGGTGCATTTGCTTGGTCTTTACGATAAAGAGAAAGTAATTCTCCCATATCATCTGGTCTTGTAAGAATAGATGCAATAACATTCTTATCAATAGTTTTACCTGCTTTATAAATTGCAACAATCATCCACAATGGACAATGACGTAATCTCATATCAAATTTTACAGTTTTCAAAATATCAATTACATCATCATAATGACCTTTATCAATACAATTTTTAACTAAAGAGGTAATTCTGTCAGAAATTGATACACCATCTTCATAGAAGTTATCTTCCCAAAGCAAACAAGACATTGTTGCTCTTTTCAATTCTTCTAAATCACTAATATGAGATGCTTTACCACCTTCATTAGTGTAAATTGCTGGTTTCTTTTCAGCTTTATTTGTTTTCATTTTTCAACACTCCATAAGTTAATTTTACATTGTTTTTATAACATTTTTAGTTTTATTAGTCAACTACTTTTTTATCTTTTTTGACCTAAATTTTCTTTAATCATTTTAGTTTTAAGTATTTGTTCTGCACGATATTTTTCTTTATTTTCTAATATTCTTTCTTTAATACTTTTTTGTGAAAAATATTCATTGAGCATCTGTGTATCGTGATTATTATCAATATCAGCTAAAGTCCATTCTTCATTATAATTCATAATTTATTAATCCTTACAATTAATTTATTCTGTATATTTAAACATTGTCGTGGCAAATGTCATTTGTTTAGGTTTTTCTCTAAACATTCCTAATTTATATATTTCTTGACCAACAGCATATAAAACACCGTTTTTAATTCCTACAAAATCTTTACTTAATGGATTTTTATTATTTATTTCCATAATAATTTCATCATCATTAGCAAAAAATTTCTCATCAGGTTGCAATATAATTTTTGCACATTCATAACCTAATGAACAAGGAAAATAGACAAACAATGTCATATGTTGATGTTCATCTTCATTTGTAATATAGCTCATTTTTACCTCTTTTTACGTTTTTTATTAATATACTTCATTTATAGATGATTTGTCAATAACTTATATAAAAAAATACCCAAGAACATATGTTCTTGGGTGCAAAATTGAACTGGTGAAGAATAGTAAATTAGGTATTAATTACAACAGGAGTTGAACCTGTAACGTTTGATGTGTTAAATCAATGCTCTAACCATTAAGCTATGTAAACCTAATTAATCACTATCACCAAATATTTGTTAGCAAAGAACATAATAAAGGATTATTTTTTTATCGTTGCTCTACCAATGAGCTACAAATAATATATTTCAATTACTTGATTGGATTCGAACCAATTACCAACGGGTTACAAACCTATGTAAATCCTTTTCTCACTATTGCTAAAATAGTTTAAATGGTAAAGAATAATTTTAAAGAATTTCTTGTTTTGGCAGACAATAATCAGTTATCTATGTAATTCTTTAAGTCACTATTACCATACAAAATTAAAAAATGCTCACATAATTTTTTATTGTACAATTATTATAATTTAATGCAAAGTTTAAACTTTGACCCATATTCGCTGTATACACAAAGTATCTTTAGCGGGGGAGCTTATTAAAATCTGGTGCCACGAGAGGAAGTCGAATCCCCAACCTACCGATTACAAATCGGTTGCTCTGCCAGTTGAGCTATCGTGGCATTGTATTACTTATAATTTCTTTAATGTAATTATATTTATTTATAATTAAATTCTCTTTAAATACTTTTATATCACTTATATTAATTATTGTCAATAAAATATTTTTACTTTCACATAATTCTTTTTTAAAAAAATCATTATTTTGTATTTTATTTAACTTTTCTTTTCCATATATAGGTTTATAATGAACTATACCATTAATTTCAAATGCTAAATTTAAATCTGGTAAATAAATATCAAGTTCTTTACCTATTGTTGATACATCATTTTCTTTAATATTTAAATACGGATAATCTTTTTTTAATTGACTTACAATATATTCTTCAGCTTTTGATTTTCTATAACCAAATTTTTTATGACTATTAAAATATTTTGCAGAACATTTTTGTGAACAAAATGTATGTTTTTGTCTTTTATCCCCATAAACATTTTGTCTAATAAACTCTTTACCACAAAAATCACAAATTCCTTTATTTGTAAATAATCTATGATATTCATATGAGCATTCTTTTGAACAAAATGGTTGATGATGTCTAATATTAATTTTATTAACTCTATCACAATAATGTCTATAATCTTTAAATATTATTGGTTTTTTACATTTTGTACAATATATAATATATTTTTCTGGATTATTTTCGTATTCTTTTCTACTTACTTTTATCATATCCCACAATACCAAATAAAAATGGCGGAAGGTGAGGGACTCGAACCCCCAAAGCAGTTACGCCCAGCCGATTTCAAGTCGGTGTCTTCATCCAGCCAGTTACCTTCCATATTATTATTTATATAACATTTATAATAAAGTGTCAAATAATTAAATTTGTGAAAGAACATTTTATTAAGTTAAAATTACAGTAGGAATCGAACCTACAATACTTTGATTTCAAGTCAAATGCTTTAACCACTTTAGCTATGTAAACCTAATATCTCACTATTCACAAAAAATATTAATTCGAAGAACAATTTATAAGATTTTGTAAATGTCAGATTAAAAGTCTGGTCTATGTAAATCTTATACTCACTATCGAAAATTTTTAAATAAACAGAAGAAAATTCATTAGATTGTAAACGCCACCCTTTTGGCATTTTTCCTTTTTATATGAAAAAATATAGAATCGAACTATGTAAATCTAATAATCACTATCTGTTTGTTTAAAAAGGCAGAGTTTTTAAACAGAACGACTGCCACAAACTGTTAAAATTAAATTATTGGTTGGACTCCTGACTACCAACAAGCCCCTCATACGACACATTATTCAGTCACACCCACAAAGGTTAATTACTCCTTTGCTTAATGGATGGGGAGAATGACTACTCCCAACCAGATACAGCCATCAGACCTATTCATCTGTACGATTTGTCTGGTTCTTACGTCACTCACGGTTAGCCAACCGTGGCTATTTCAACCTTATGATTCGTATTACTCACAACTACCTTCAAATCTTTTCAGATTATCCAGCATACTCTTATGGGCAGGCTACCCATTGTTTGAGTTACAACAATTTAATTTATTATGCCGTCCATACGTCTATGGAATTTGAGATTTTTTTATTTTATCTTAGTCGCTTATCTCTCCGACTAAATCATTCACGACATAATTTATCTTCATATATTAAAAGAAAGATTTTACTTTCATTACCTTAAAAAGGCATCCTATTGGTCTTGCCAACCAATTATTAAATGATTTTAATATATTACTTAAAATTAAAATATAATTAAATATATCATAATAATTAACATATGTCAATATATTTTTTTACTGATTTATCATCAAACCTAAATCATCTTTAGGAAAAAACTCTTTAACCTTGTTAGATAAGGCGAATCTTCTTAACGACTTGTTATTTCTACTCATATATTTCTAACAGAGGGGCGTTTTTTATTTTCCCTTTTGTTATAACAATTAACATAATATTTTTTATATGTCAATAATTTTTAAAATGCATACTTCCACATATCATCAGTATCAATAATCTTTTTAGTTAAAGTAACCTGATATTCTTCATTCTGATACACATAAGTATTTTTGTTAGATGATACCATTGTAAGCAATGATACTGGAAAATAATCAGTAACTGTTTTAACATTAATATCTTCATCATCATCAGTTTCACAACTAAGCTCACAAATTTTAATATCCTCGTCTTCAACAACATATTTATTATCATCTTCATTTGATGTTTTAGCTCTATAAATCCATACTGATTCTTCTTCTGAAGATAATGGATTTACCCATAAAGATTTTTCAAATTTTATAATTCGTTGATTCTTTAATGGCTTAATTGATACAGTATATTTTGCATATAAAGATTCTGGAATTACATTAAGCATTTTAACAACATCTAAAGGAGTTTCATTATAACGATTAACTTCTTCAACAATTGCCTGCAAAATATCAAAGGTAAAATCTTTAATCATTTTACGAATACTAAAAATTTGAGAAATATATGATTTATTATTTAATTTTTCTTCACAATATTCTTCAATTGCTTTTTCAGTAATTCCTTCAAATTCCAATTTATAAAAAATTCTACCAGGTCTATTCTTCATCAAATCTGAAATATTACTATCATCATTACAAGTAAAGATGAATAGCTTTTTAGTTTGAAATAAACCATCAAGCAATGAAAGTAAACCATTCTGTGGGTTTTGCAAATCATCTTTTTTATTTGATTGATAAATTTTTTCAAATTCATCAAAAATAATGACACAAGGTTCACTAATTGTTTGAATTAATAAAGATAACTTTGTTGGACTAAATATATCATTAATAATTATTGTTGGATAATTATCTTTTAAAAGTTTATAGGAAATATACTTAGCTAAAAATGTTTTTCCTGAACCTTTTGCACCATTTAAAAGAACTCCAGTATTATTAGGTCTGTCTTTAAATGTTTTAATAATTCGTTCAGATTGGAATTCACATTCTCCATATATTTTTTCAGGCTTTACAAAATCTGCTGTTCTTTCTAAAAACAATTCACCTGTTAATTCATTTTCTTTAACCAAATATGTTCCTAATGGAATTTCTGGTTTAATATTGATTTCATCTTCGCCAAAAATTCTGACGATATTATTATTTATAATGTAATTTGTCATTAAATTAATATCCCACAAGTTAATAATGAATGGTAGCAATGTCAAGAATCGAACTTGAAATTACTGAATATGAGTCAGTCGTGATAACCCTTTCACTACATTGCCATTATAAACAGGAAGTTACTTATAACGCCATTTACTTCCTAAAGGTTTGCGGATAGCACGACTATTTAGTTTAACGAGGTATTTGAGCTATCTTCGTACCTACCAGTAAAAAATTAAATTATATAAATAATTTAAAATTTTATTTTTCTACCTTTTTTCCAACCTTGTTCTAGCCAAGATTGTAATTCTTCTTTTTTAATAGATTTATTTTCTTTTAATTCTTCATTATAAATCCAACATTTTCCATAATTGGAATTTCCTTCACCAGCTTGTTTAATAGCATTTGCTTTACCTATTTTAGCTTTTGATTCAATAGTATGTTTTTTCCCTTTAAATGGATTATTATGTAATTGGTAATATAATTTTAATCCATTAGAAATTTTTAAGGAAAATTCTTTTGCATATTTTTCATCATTTTTAAGTTTTTCAGCAGATATTTTATACTGATTCGATTTATTATTTAACTTTTGTAAATTTATATATTTAAATCCATTCCAATCAGTATATTTATGTACATAATCCCATCCACCTTGACCACCTAATTTAATATTATATGTATCTAAACGAGCAACAAATTCTTCATCAACAATTTCTGCTTCTTTTTCATTCATTTCTTCTAATGAATTACATTCATATAATATTTCTTTTGTAAATTTATCTATACCATATTTTTCAATAGCTCTTTTTATTATTTTTCCAGAACCCATATAATCATCATCTTTATTTTCCGTTTGATGTTTTCCAATATAGATTTTATTATTTACATTATTAGTTATTTTATAAATTAGGTAATACATTATTGAACCTTAAATATCTATTTTTCAATAATTAAGCAAATTGGTTTCATTCAAATCGAATTACTTATATCTAACACCACGTAAAGGTTTTGCTTTTGTTAGATGTTGCGGAAGGGGGATTCGAACCGCCCGACCTCCTGGTTATGAGCCAGTTAAGCTACCTCTGCTCTATTCCGCATTAAAAATAATCACTTAACGAATGATTTATGAAGATTATCCAATCTATCGGATATTTTCTACATAGTCAAAATATCAAATTATTCCTCTAACATTATTAACCATATATGATATACACGAACTTGTTAGCAAACGATTTTATATCAATGGTTGTTGCAACACTTTTTCTTATTGAAAAATTATAAAAGTCATCAGACCCATTCGTTAATTGGGAGCGACCCATAAATTAACTGGCTCACCACACGTTATACGGCTATATGGATATTGTCTGAACCAAATTTCAGTAATATAATGGGCTTCAAACCTTTTCAAATACCGTCCTTTATCTTTAACAAGATTGATAGAATTGAACTATCTAGCATTTGTTCCATTTTATATATTTCTGAAAAATTTTTTAAAATGGTTCTCTGGATGAGACTTGAACTCACATAAAGACACGGTTTATAAGACCGCCGCTACAACCAGTTTAGCTACCAGAGAATAAGAAAAATGAGTTTTTATACTGAACTCTAACAGCCGAACATTTGTTACAAGCGTTCGATTCTCGCTACTCTATCGCATTTATCTTGCAAATATAAAATATTCAAGATTTACTCAATTTCGATTAAAAATATTTTTTAATTACTTCTTTTTCTTTTTCTGATTTACCATTTCAACTGGTCTTTCAGTTTTAACTTTTGTATTACATTTTGGAGCTTTACCAACATTCTTAGAAATTCCATTAATTTTATATGGTCTTAGCTTCCATACTTGATTCATATGTTTATTAAATTCTTGTTCTTTCTTTTTAAGTTCTTTTTCTTTCTGTGTAAGAACTTTCTTTTCCATTGGCATTTATTTTATACTCCCACAAAAAATTAATTTTAATTTGGTAGGCTCGGTGAGATTCGAACTCACAAACCTCTCGCTTATCAGGCGAACGTGCCAACCATTAACACCACGAGCCTATTAAAAACTATATTCACGTAATAGTTATTGAATCACCACGAATCATTTATAACAATGATTAAATAAGGTTTCAACACGGTTTTCCTTCCTTCAATATTTTTTATCACGATGTAATATCAAATTCACCGATAATTTCACTCTAATTATGAACGCTATTTTCTAACTCTAAAATAGTAAAAGAATGTCTTTTTTGATTTATAGGAATCACATTTTAACCTAAATGTTTTAACCATCTTTTCGTAATGGTATGGGTAATCAGCCACGCAATACAGTTTTTAAATTTATGAAATGTCCGTATTGTGACATTATAGTTCTGGATAACTACAAACCAAATATCGTCTCGTGATATTCTAACGCCATTATGATTGTGATTTAAGGATTAATGGTAACTCCTTATGAACTTAATATAATATATTTAATTTATATTGTCAAGAACTTTTTTTGAAAAATTATTTTTCAAAATGGCGGAATGTAGAGGATTTGAACCTCTGCGAACATTACTGCTCCTAACTGTTTAGCAAACAGTCCCCTTCACCAGACTTGGGTAACATTCCATTAACATTGTTAAGATTAACGTACTTAACATTGTTTCAGTATTCACGAATAAAACTTTAATGTTTATATTAAATGCTTTAAGACAAACTTAATATAACTCAAGGATGTTTTATTATACCCTGTTGATTTCAGGTTTTTGGGAATTCCAAAACTTTGACATATCTAACAAATAACCAACAAACCAATACTTTTTCACGATAGTATTCCTCAACGTGTTACTTCATAACAATAGCTGTATCATTTACCTGAATGGGGAATAACAGTCATAACCCCAGTTAAAAAATGGCTGGAAAGACTGGATTCGAACCAGTATGAACGGAGTCAAAGTCCGCTATCCTACCCTTAGATGACTTTCCAATATAACTTTATTATATAATTTATTTTATTTATTGTCAAGATATTTTTTGGTACTCGGTGACAGGTTCGAACTGCCGACCCCCGCTGTGTAAAAGCGGTGTTCTTCCAACTGAACTAACCGAGCATTTGTGATGAAAATTGGAGTTGAACCAATGACTTCTTACTTCCTCTAACGGTAATACCTTTGTTTAGCTTTCACTTTCAAACTAAAAGTCTAGGTCTATTACTTTCAGACGTGTACACCGCCACACCGTTTCATCATTTTTTATAAATGGCACACCCAACAGGACTCGAACCTGTAATAAAAGTTTAGAAGACTTTGGGTTTGTCCAATTAGCCTATGGGTGCAATTAAATTTACATATTGGTGGGTGCAGAGGGACTCGAACCCTCATCATACTGATTAAGAGTCAGTTTCTCTACCAATTAAGTTACACACCCAAATTAATTATATACATAGAAAAAGGAATTGAATTTTAACCTTCAAAATTCAAACAACCTGAAACCAATATTACTCGGAATTTTTATCAACTTTCGCCATATCTACACATATATTGTTAAAGGCTTTCCACCTTTATCGCTGGTTTGGTCATTCTATGTTCGATGACTGAACTTTTTACCAACAGGAAAGTATAAATACAGGAGTTCCCGCTGAACCTTACGGAATTTGGTACCACAGACTATTGATATATGTCTTGACCATTTAGGCATTTGCTTTCTTGATTTTTTACCGAAAACATTAGGCATATATCTCATTTTTATTTAATTTCACATTTAACACAATATGAACTAAATTCATCAAGTATATCTCTATTAATATATAAATATTTTCCATTAGATAATTTTGTTTTTGATGTATGTGCTTTAACAATGAAATATGTATATCTTTTTCGATTTTTCTTTAGCTTATTAACTTTTTTAACATTTTTATAAAGCTGTTTAACAATTTCTTTAGCTTCATTTAATGAATAAGTTGTTGCAAAAGTATTTAAAAAGCATTCATTCATATAATAAAAAGAATAATTAATTGTATTATCTTTCATCTTGTATGCACCAACTACAATATATTTCTTTTTATATTTCATTATTAAAAATCCTTCTAATAAATTTGGTGGGGAATACCAAGGTTTTACCTTGATTATATAATTATATCGTGGTTATATATCAAATCAAACAATTGTTTGAAATACCATTGACAATTATTTTTCACTATCATTAAAGTTGTGTATTTCTACATTAATGATTCATTAGATTCTCCATATATTAATAAATTACTACCAATAAATTTTACTACACACAAAAATTACATTGTTTCATTTATTAAGTGTCCTAATCTTAAGCTGTTGATTTATCACTATTTGATAGATAAAAATATAATATCGAATGATAATATTCCCATAAAATAAAAAATGGCGGTGTATAAGGGAATCGAACCCTTGATTTCCGATAGACAGTCGGGAGTTTTACCATTAAACTAATACACCAAAAATGTTGGGGGACCTTCCTTTATTTAAACATCGGACCACCCCCTCGCCCGTAAGTCCTTTACAAAGTAAAGGCAAGGACAGATTGAATATTAAAACGCTATTTTTAACTTAATACATTATCGGTACATATTAAGTTTGGCGTACCACAAGTTACCATTTTTCCATATGATTTATCCGATATATCATATCATAAATTCGCACTTGATTTCCGATAGCAACCAAAATTGGTGACCCCAACGGGATTTGAACCCGTAATCTTCACCTTGAAAGGGTGGTATCCTAACCATTTAGACGATGGGGTCATTTAAATGTTTATAATATTAAATTTATAAATTACTGAATTAATCTTGCGGTTACTAAACCATATAATTGAGTAATGGTTGATGCAATATTATCTAATTCAGAATTTATACCTCTTAATAAATTTAATTTTTCAACATTTACTAAAAATGTATTCATCATTCTTGCTAATTCTTGATACATCATTAATAAATTTTCAGAAGAAGCAGTAAAAGACTGTCCTTCATATTGAGCAGATAATGCAATTAAATTATCTAAATCATCAATATCTTTTCTTCCAAGACCCATATAATATTGTTCAACAATTGTATCAATTTGGTCATCATCAATATCATCATAAATTCTATCAAATAATAAATGGTCAGACATAAATGTTGTGCCAACAGTTTTCCAATGATATTTTTTAGCAGTATTTTTTATAGCTTTAAATAATGCTAATATGTCAATTAATTTCATTTTAATACCTCATAAATTATATAAGATATTTATTTAATATAAAAAGGCTTACGTACCTTTTTGAGAATGACCAATTCTACGCTATTGTTAACCAAGTACAATAGATAAACTGGATTTCCATTGGGTTAAAGGTCGAAATCTTAAACCTTATCAATAATGGTTTTTATCATATATTGGGTTATCTAGCTACCAATATCTTATCTAATACCCATTTTGAATATTATAAAAAATGCAATCCGTTTTTCGTTTTGTTTATCATATGAAAGGTGAAACGGATAAACGACCACCTAACCCATCTTGATTTATGCAGTTATGTATGCAAACGTTGATAAAGGGTGTCATTCACGTGTACAGATAATTCTTAAACTATCAATCACTAATTCTTTGATTAGAGTCAGAAAATTTTGTTAAATACTTGTCATAATTAGGCATTAATTTCATTACCTAAATATCAAGAAAGAAATTTGTTATTTTTCTTATACATTATTGATTATAAAAGAATCGAACCTTTATTTTTCCCAAGGGAATGTCCTACCATTAGACGAATAATCAATGTATTTAACTACAATAATATAAAATGGTAGGTGCATCGGGAATCGAACCCGAATCTACAGCTTAAAAGGCTGTTAGTCTAACCGTTGACTTATACACCCATAAAAATCTTCTTATAGAAGTGCTGGAGTTCTACCATTAAACTAATGTATATAATTCAATAACACGTTCTTATTAAATTTGACATATCATTACTATTTAAATCTAATACTATAATAGTAATTTTTAGGATAAGATATACATATTGGATTCGAACCAATATTGCCAGCATTTTTATAAAAAGAGAGAGATAATATATTACCTCTCCCGATACTAAGAATATTTTTACTCTTGTTGTATGAAAAACAATGAAAGGAGAACAACAATTTCAAAATTTTAATTTAACGCAGTTTTTTAAAACGGTTTATTTTTTTAGGACTTCTAAGAGATTAACAATTAAATTGCCCTACCGAGGTTATTTCCTACATCTACCTTAAGCGTTAGTAGTTCGGCATATAATCTGCATATTATTACCTTTAGTTGATTCTATCTTGCTCACTTATTTAATCAACTTATTTAATTTACTATACTTCAATTAAATCATTTTAATATTAATCTTTAGTTTCAGAATTGTCTTATGTCAAAAACTGCAATTCTTACTTACATCCTGAACCACGAGAAGGTAATTAATTAAATCAGGACACGCATCAATAGATGGAAGTTAAGTTGCTCCTGCCCCAAAAGCTTAACTTCCAACTACCAAAACTTTTAAAATTAAGAAGGAACATAACAATTGATTATCATTTTATGTTGCTCTACCAATGAGCTACCCACCGTTAAATGGTCGATGGGGAAAGAATCGAACTTTCTACACACGGATTTCCAGTCTATGTAAATCAATTTCTCACCATTCTTAAAAATTTTGAAAAACAATAATGGAGATTCGGGTGGGAGTCAAACCCACTAAACACCGTTTTGCAGACGGGTACATTAATCGTTCTGTCACCGAACCATAAAAGTATGGTAGTTTATTTGTTAATTTAGTAACTACCACTCAAAAACTAAAACTTTGAATGTTCCTTTTCATAACATTGACATTTTCTATCCAACGACCATTTATTTCTATGGCAAGAACCCTGTTGAAGTACAGATGGGTTAAACTATCTGTATTACTCACTAGCTTTCATACAAATTTTTTATTAAATATTGGCTCTGACGATAGGACTTGAACCTATGACCCTTCGCTTAACAGGCGAACGCTCTAACCAACTGAGCTACGTCAGAATAAAAATGGTGAGCGATTTACAATTACTCCTTTAGAGCGAGTGACGCTCGGCTTCTCTTTTCAATATATATTAAAAACATCTTCACCTAATGTTGTGGATTAGTCAAATCAGGAGTTGTCTACCTAACTGGTGAGATTTATTAATAACGCTTAAAATCTCAAACGGCGATACCCTTATCTAACGAAGCGGCTGACTCCGAATGCTTGTGACTAACGGTATGCATTTACCCATTTTTTATGATAGTTTTCACCTATCACAAATCTTTTTAAAAATTGGTGGACACAGGTGGGAATCGAACCCACGACATCCTGCTTGCAAAGCAGGCGTTCTCCCTAACTGAACTACTGGCCCAAGAAATTTGGCGTTCCAAAATTGGAACATTTAATTTATTAAAAATGGTCGGGTAGGCAGGATTCGAACCTGCGAGTTCTCTTGCTCCCAAAGCAAGCGGGGTAACCAAACTCCCCAACTACCCGAATAAAATTGGTGACACCCCTCGGAGTCGAACCGAGTTATTCTGTTCTTCAGACAGACGCATCAACCGTGGTTGCTAGAGTGCCATTAAAATAATGGTGCAGAGTGATGGAGTCGCACCACCCGAGCCAAAAGGCAACAGATTTACAGTCTGTCCCGCTACTCCTACGGTATAACTCTGCATTAAAAAAATCTTTGATAATCTTATCGTAATTATCGTGAAGAACTGTTGCTAAAATCGCCGAAGGTTCTAACGTATTCGGTAGAGACCCGAATATCTTGTTGCTCAAATAAATTTATATAAATGGTTAATAAACTAAAAAGTGTCCATACCTAATCTTTTCGCATATGGTCTATGGAATTTAAACTCCGTTCATTTCATATTACTTTCACTTACATCTATGTCGTTTATCGCATACTTATAATATTACTTTTATGAGTTCCACATTATTAACCACTTATATAAATTGAGGGGTTTTTGCTATCTCCCTCTAACCGTTCTCTATATCTGCTGTTACACCATATAGTCGTCAGGTTATCCCTTGGTGATTTAGATTATTTGAAGTTTATCAAGGAGCAAGGTCTCCATTTTTTCTTTTATAACAAGAACTTTCGTTCTTTATGTGTTCTTTATAAACTATTTAATTTTGTTTGTCAAGAACTTTTTTAATTTATTTTTGAAAGATTTTTCAACTTATGTTTTCAATTTCTTTCAATGTTTGTTCTTATACATCATTTATTTTTTAATGTCAAGAACTTTTTTAATTTATTTTTATTAAAAAGAAAAAGCTCTAAAGATTTTCTTTTAGAGCTTATTTTGTATCTATTTTATACCTTTGTATAGTTACATATAAGCCCTTTTGCTTGCAGGTTTAATCGCAAACATTTGATAATCTCTTGAATTATTTTCCACATTACTGTGTATCACTTTTTTCCTTTTCAATATCTATCTTATAAACTTATTTATTTTACTTGTCAAGAATTTTTTTCTTTTTTCATAAAATATTTATTTGTTCATAAGATATTTATAATAATAAATTAAAAATCTTAAAAATATTTTATAATATCTCTATTAAAAATATTGTAAAATACTTTTATAGCAGTCAGAGTGTTGCTTTTATACACCATCGAAAATTTTTCATTGTACTTCTTACTAAATTCTCTCAATAAGGTATTTCACCTTATTTCCTCTCTGTACATTCATATATAATATAAATAATTTTACTTATCAAGACTTTTTTTACAAAAAAATTTTTTAAATTTTTTAGAATCTATTTATATATCACTAAAAATAACAAAAAATGTTATTAATAATAATTTGCCCAAATATATTCAATATTTCTTATCAATTTTTCATAATTTAATGGCAAATTTCTTTTTTTAGCTTCTAAAACCATAGCAATAAAATTAACATAGAATTCTTTACTTTGTTTATTACCGCCATCTCCTAAATATTCTAAATCTACTCCATCCATATAGGAAGATTCATATTGCAGTAAAGTTTTATATAAATTTCTATCTGTCATAGAAATTTGAACATTATTAATTTTATTTTTTAATTTTTTATAATCCATTATCAAAACATTTAATAAATCTTCACTTTGAAAAACATTTGGTTTATTTAAGTTAATATCAACAATCATTTTAATTCCTCTATTAATATGATAATATTTATTTTATTAAATTATTTAATATTCCAATAACATTTAAGAAAAATTAAATCAATAAATTTAATTGTAATTCTATTTCTATTAAGATTTTTCCAAGTCCAAAACTTTTTTAATTTTTTAAAAATTCTTTAGGAGTTAAACAAAAAATTCTAAAATGCTTTTTCTTCCCAATTCTAACATCAAAAAAATCATCTATAGATAAGTCAACAATACAATTAATATCTGTTGGTTTTTGTTCACATTCCCAAGATTCATCAATTGTTATACCATTTTGTTCAATTAATCTTCTGCATTGACTTTTTGATTCTACAATACCAACTTCAACTAAAATATCAATAATTTTTGGATAATCTGTATCTATTTTAACAAATTTACAGCACCCTTTTTTATTTTCGGCATATAATCTATTAATTTTAGCACTATTTTTAAAAAATTCTTCATCTTCTATTAGCATTTATCCATCCATTTTAACATCATAAAAACCAATTATTTTAACGGGGAATTTTGTATTATCAAAGCAGGTATCATATACATAAGATTGGTCTTTATCACTCCAACTATATCCACAATGACTAAATTCTCCAGTATGATATGCTGAAATATGAGCATTATTATCAACAGATGCCCCATAATAATGTATATGATGAATACCAGAATTATCTTCAATAATTAAAGTAATTTCATCAAGCCATTGACCTTTATATGGTACAAAATCTGTTTCATATAATTTTGCTTGGAGAATATATTTTTGAATTCCTTCTTGAATTTCAAATTTCTTTTTTTCAAGAACTGCAATGTTATCATTTGTTTTTTGCAGTTGGTCTTTTAATATTTCCAAAATATCATCGGTCAATAGCATTGTTTTTATCCTTACTAAAAATTGTAGTCGTAAAAATAATTGCAATTTTCAGACATTGCATTTAAATCACAAAATTTTGTGAATGTTTCTTTAAGTTTACCTGTTTTTGTTGTTTTCAAAAAATGAACTGAAAATTCATCAACAACAATAGTTGTATTTGGTTCTTTTTTAAGATTATTTAAATCAACAATCCTTTTGTCAAGAGAATAACCAACATTTTGTTTTTTAAACCAACCATTTTTTCTGCGATACAATTTAAAAAGTTTGGCATTTTTAACTTCAACAATAGGAGCATTTCTAAAAGCTTCATTAAGATTGCTAAAATGAGCTACAAAACCACCAAGCTCATAATTCAAATTTTCAGGCTTTTTTTCAACTTCAATAACAGTTGCTTCACCTTTTTCTTCATCCAATTCAATAACTTTCCAAGATTGAACATCGGTGTAAAGTGCTTTGTTAATGTATAATGTCATCTTATTAACCTTTCATTGTTGTTTTTGATAAGGTTAATATAACATATAAAAATTACTTGTCAATAGGAAAATAAAAAAATTAACAGGAATAATAAACTTTCATAAATTTACCATCTGGCAATGGATAATAAATATGTCCAGCATAATCATCTCCTGAATAACCACCATTTCTCCATTGGTCGCAATACTCATAAGTTAAAAATTTATAAGCTGTTGGAATATCATCATAACATTCATCCTCAAATTCTTGTTTTGTTCCTTTTGGCTTATCAACAATTTCATATAATTCTTCTATTGGGCGTTTTTCAATTTTAATTATTTCAGGATAGCCATTTTCATTTACATCACCATATGTTTCTATTTCATCATATTCACCAAATTGTCCGCCTGTTGTATTATTGTAAAGTTCTTGAAGCCATAGAAATAAATTATTTAAAAATTCTTTATCCATTTATTCTCTCCCTGATTATTTTAAAAATTCTTTAATATCTAAATTATATTTTATAGAATCAACTAAATGTATTTTTAGCAAATACAATAGATATGATGCACAAGATGAACCTCTGCCAACGCCAATTACCCAATTATTTTCTTTAATTTTATCAGAAAAGAATATACAAAATCTTAAAAAATTATCAAATCCTTTTTCATTATATAATTTTGTTTCTTCAATAACTCTTTGTTTTTCAATATCCGTTTGACATAAATTTAAGAAATAATCTTCTAAATTAATTTCTTTATAATAATCAGGAAAAAACCAATCGTTTTGTCTTTCTTTTGTTGTTAATAATTTTTCAGGCAATTTATATAAAATATCATCAAAGTTTTCATATGAAAATTTATTAAATAATAAAACATCCTCATTATTATATGGAAATAATATTTCCGAAGGTATTTCTCCATTGTATAATAATTCAATCAATGCGTCTATACAATAGACAACATTACCATCAGTATCAATAATTCTATTTCCTAAATTAATTACTTGATTTTCCATTATTTAAATTCTTAAAAAAGTTTTCTTCTTCAATTTCCTCAATTTCATCCATATCTAAATCACCAGAAATAATTCTTCTTTCAATTTCATTATTATAATATTCATTCATCATATTCATAGATGCTAAAATATCAGGTGAAATTAAATTCTTTTTAATATTAGATAGTTTTTCTTCTATTTCTTGTTGTTTATGTATAAGGTCAATGTTTGATAAATCTTTCAATTTATCAGCTTCAAAAAAAATCATAGGCATTTCATTCTCCTAAATTAATTGAAATTCTGGTGAATTAGGTTGATTATGATTATAAAATTGAATCCCAAATATGTCAATATTTTTATTATAAATTGGTTCAAATGTTACTTCAAAAAATACAAATTTTTTACCAGTCCAATATTCACCTTTTCTTTCTTTTTGATTTAATTCAGATAATGATACCACATTTGTATTAAGATTTGAATAAAATAAATCAAGAGTTGGAAAATATCTTTCTTTCCATTCAATTAATGACTCGTTGGCTTTATCAAAGAAATATATATACGGTTTACTATCAATATCTCTTACATCATAATCTAAAATATAAGGTAATACGATTTCTTCTCCATAACCAACAGATTCATTTAATTCAGGTTTATACATCCAAGGATTATCTATGTAACTAATAAAATGAACAACACCATTTTGAATCACAAACTCATTACCACGATTCCAATCTAATTCAAAAATTATATTTTCTTCTAATTTATTAGTTCCTTTTTCATATATTAAATAATTTAAATAATCAACATCTGTATTATTAAATTGTTGCCATACACGAACTAATTGATAATTTGTTCCATTGATAAAACCTTCAACTTGAATTGGAGTTTTTGTTGGGTCGGTATCAAGAATTGCATAAACATCTAAATATACTTCTTCCCCATTAAATTCAGTATAATATGTTTTTCTTTTTTCATCCCATTTAATAATGAATTTCTTACTTGTATCAATTCCATCAATAATAACTTGAGTTGCAACATCATATACAACATTTTCATTATTATTTTTTTCAACAAATATTTGAGTATTCAATATATCTCGAATTCCAGATACTGATGCTGGTACAATACTTAATGAACTATTTGGAATAAAGAACCATCTACGAGTTTTTTCATCTTTTAATGGTTCAATATTTTCACGGGTATCCGCTAAAACGGTTTGTGTTTCTACATTTAACAATTGATTATCAGCCGCATTAGTAACAAAATATTTTACACCATCTTTTAATATATAAAGATATTCTATTAATTCATTTTGAAATAATACTTGTTCTTTAAAAATTGGTGTTCCACTTGGTACAATTTTTAATGATTCAGTTTCATAATACATAGAATCATTTAAGTATTCTATATAAATTTTTTCATTAAATGAGTTAATATAATATGTTTTTCCATCAATCCAATCATTTCCTAAAGTATCATTTGGTTGAATTGGTGTATCATTATATTCTGTAACCCAACCTGTTGGTGAAGTTTCTGATGGTTTAATAAATGTTTTATTTCCAGCAATATGATATGTATTAGAATCGCTATTATCTTCTTGTAATTCTTTATAATATACAGAATATTCATTATTAAAATTTTGTTTTACTGTTCTTTTCCAATGATAAGTATCAGTTGTATTAAAGTTTAATAAATGTTTTAATAAAATTTTATCAAAACAATTCAAAGTACAAATATCAATACGAGGTTTTGTAGCAATATCATATTTAATATTTAATGGTTGATAAGCTGTTTCAACATCAAAAGAATTTTTCATTTCATTATATTCAACCATATATTCATTATTAATATAATAAAAGCATTTTAATGCATTTTGACCTAAGCCTTTAACTACATTAATAGTAAATTCTTTTTGAATAACATTTGAACCATTTGATGCTTCAACAATAAATGAATATGATTTAATATCTTGATATGATAATACGCCGTTTATTGAACCAGTTGAAGAAAATGTTAATCCATCTGGTAATTGACCACTTACAATAGTATAATTAACTGTTTTTTTAGAATTAGTTTCTAATTGTATATAAACGTTATTACCAATTGCAATATTTCCTAATAATGATTCAGAAACCCATTCAATTTTATTATTTTCAGAAATCACATTTGTATTAATATAAAAATCTCTGGAAACTGTATATTCTCCATTGTTTACATTAACAGAAAAATTCCAAGTATCAGTATATCTTGTTGACAAACGACCATTAATTTTTCCAGTATTTGTATCTAATGTTAAACCTGGTGGTAAATTATCATTTCCTGATGTTGATAATGTATAGGTAATTGGCAAATTATTAGGGTCATATGCTTTTACAAATAATGTTGAAACTTCATCATAATTTAATACACCTAAAAAACCTGCTTCAGTAATCCATATTGGTTCATTTAATGAAGATAATTTTACAACTTTTATACTAAAATCTTTTGTTAAAATAACTTCATCATTTCTTCTAACCCCAATTGTAAAATAAAATGTTTTTTCTTTTTCTTGTTCATTTACAATTCCATAAATTAAACCAGTTTTATTAATTAATAAATTTGGTGGCAATTCACCAGATATTTTAAAAAATTCTTCATTACCTTGAGCATTTAATAATTTTAATTGTAATGAAACGTATGATGTTTCAGAATATTCAAATGCCGTTTCAGGCATATTCCAATCGGTTGTTTTATTTAAAATTGTTATTCCAAACCATCTGTCAGAATATTCATCATCAACAGATGCTCTTAATGTGAAATAATAATTTGTTTCTTCATTTACAATTGGTAATTTGCCTGTTGAACTGACTAATTGATATTTTCCTGGTTCAACGTAGTTTAAATCCATATTCATTGGATATTCCCCAGCAATTTTTTCAATAATTGCATTAGTTGGCTCAACCTGTATGAATAAATTATTTACAGGTGTTTCTTCATAATCATTTATTAATATTCCTTGAGGTGTTATCCAATTAATTGCCATTAATATTCCTAATTATAATTTACTTAAATTAATTAAATTTTGAATTTCTTCTTCTAATTCTGCATCAATTTCTTGTGGTTGTTCAGAAGAACATTCTTCATCACCATTTAATGTAATTGTTGTAGAATTATCATCTAAACCTTTTTCCCAAGAAAAAGATTTGGTATCTAAAGGTATCATTTCATCATATGATTTTTTTACAGCATTAACAGCATCAGTCATATCATATTCAGAAAAACAACCTGTTTGCATAGGTTCTACCATATCTTGACAATTATTTTCTGATACATCTGCAATTAAGCAATCATAAACATCAATAGTTAATGGATTCATACCATCATTAAATGCTATTAACTTTTCCATTACTTTATGCATTTCAACATCATCTTTAGCATCTTCGTGACACCACTCCATAATTCTCATCAATAAAGGAAAAGAAATAACAATTTTTTTATCCGAACTTTCAGAAGTTGTTACAGAGGATTTAATAGGTTCATCTGAACCATATTGAGTAACTATTTCATTAAACATTAGTATATTCTCCTATCAATATAATAATATTTATTGTATAATTTTTTCTTTATAAAGTTTGTCTGTATTTATTAAATACAGACAAAGGGGATAATTCAAATGGATACAAGTAAATTACCTATATCACGAGTAGATGAATTAATTTCAAAATTAGATGAAATAAACAATCGTTTAATTAATTTAGAAAGTAGAAAATATATCGTTGAAACTTGGAATGAAGGAACTGAATGGTATCGTGTTTGGTCAGATGGCTGGATTGAACAAGGTGGACAATCTTATAATGCGGTTGATTCTGAAATTACAATTCAATTACACAAACCTTATACAAATTCTGATTATTTTATAACTCAAACAACTGGATTTAATGGTGCTTGGTCACAAACTGTTACAGGTTGGCATATTCCTGCAACAATAGTAAGTGTAACTAATTCTTCATTTATAATTCATTTCTATTCTGGTAACGGTTTAAATATAAGAAGATGGTACACTTGTGGATATTAAAAAGAGGGTTATTAAACCCTCTTTTTATGAATTAGTAGAACCTAATCCGCCTTGTCTAATACCTTCTGTTTCATCATCATAAGTAATACCATATGGCAAAAAAATACCTTGACAAAATGCCTTACCAGCATCTATATGAACTTCTTTATATCCATCATTTTGAATTTTAACCCAAATATGACCTTCATTGTTTTCATTATTATGATAATCTTCATCAATAATACCAACTGAATTACCTAATCTCAACGAATATTTAAAACCAAGACCAGATTTTGGAAAAATACCAAGAAACCAACCATTATCTACTTGACATTTTAATCCTGTCGGGATTTTTCTTGATTCACCTGGTTGCAAATCTATATCAAATGGTGTAACAATATCATAACCTGCCGACCCTTTTGTAGCTCTGGTTGGAATTTTAATAATTTCATTTAACATTTTATCAACAATTTTAGATGAATCGTTGTCAAAATCTTTATGCCATTGTTCTAAACTAATTTTTTCAAATTTACCAACTCTAACTGTCATTATTTTTTCCTTATATTAAAAATTAAACCTATCAAATTAATGATAGGTTTATTTAGATTAAATGTCAAATATTAATTAAAATACTTCTGGATAACATTCAACAACTGTTTTATCTTTATTAAATGCACCTGAAAATTCGCCATCTTCTTCGGTTAAATCATATTGATAAGTTAAAACTTCACCATCAAATGTTTCAATAACATTACGAACGATTTTACTTGCATATTTAGTTGATGAATCAGCTAACTTAGTTACTGAAATATAAGCAGTTCCAGCAACAGTTGCATCAGTTTTATCAACTAACATAACAATACCTTGACGATTTACATCAGCAGAAGCAGATACTAAATATTTGTTATATCCTGTTTGTTTAATAATTTTTGCATCTTCAATTGCACCACCACCTAAAGTATATTCTGTCCAGTAGGTAATTAATGTGTATGAATCCCAATTTGCTGAATCAGTTGCAAAATCATCGCTTGAAGTATGAGCAGTTTTACAAATATAATATGAACCACTATTTGTTACTTTATCACCAACATTATATGCAGTTGCGGCAACCCAAGCGGCAGGAGCAGTTTCTTTTGCTTTAAATGTTGCTTGTGAATTAGCTGTTGTGCAAATATAATATTTTGAACCATTCTTAACTTTATCACCAACTTCATATTGAGTATTTTTTACCCATAAAGCAGGTTCAGCATCTTGTTCTAAAAATGCGTGAATTTTAACTTTTTCAAAGTTTTCTGTTTCAGCATCAAATCTTTTTTCGGCATTAAAAAATCCAAAACCAGCAAGAGGTCTTCCCATAAATTTCTCCTTAAATAAATTATACAGATAACAATTTATTTCATTATCTTTAAATATTTATTAAGTCTAATCATATTTTCCTGCTTTATATACAGTATTTGCTCTTGAACTAACAACTTTAGCAATACGAGTTAAAACTTTAATAACATTTTCAACATAATTCATATGTTCATCACTTTCTTTAGAAGAAACTGGATGAGTTTGAGAATAATTTCTGACGTGAGAATCTATTCTTTGAATACATTCATTTAATGTTCTAATAGTTGCATTAATAATACTTAAATATGCTTGTTCTTTATTCATAAAAATATCCTTTTTAATTATTTACTCTCGTTCTTTATTATTAAAAATAGGATTTATAATATTTTTTAATTGATGTTTTGCAATCATTTTAAAGTAATCATCATTAGGCAATAAATTTTCTTTTGGTACTACATTAATATCTAATTGTTTTGAAACCATTGTAATATATTCATCATTTGCAATGCTTTCTTGAAAATTTTTTAATTCAATATCTTCTGGAACTAATATTTCCATATCATTTTTAGCATATAAAGGCTTCATATTTTTAACAAAACTCAATGCTCTTTTAATTCCATAAATATGAGATTTGATATTATCTTTTTCAGAAACTTGAAAATTATTCATCATATATATGTCATTTTTATCACTTAACAAAACAACACCAATATTACTAAAATTTTGATGTGTTTTAACAGTTGTATAAACTTTCATTATTCCTCACAAAATTAGTTAAATTTGAATATCATCTAAGCCTGCACATTGTAATTTTGTTAAATTACTTAACTGCCAATTTTTAGTTTCAAATCCTTTTGATAATGAAATAAATTTATTTCTAACTAATGCAATTTCATTAATAATTGTTTGCATTGCAAGAACTTTTTCATCACTATCAACATATTGTTTAATATCAGTTGAATTTAACTGTCTTTTTGAATGTTCTTGTAATTGTCTATAAATTGAACCTCTTAATCCATTTAATTTATTATTAAAATAAGCTAAAATTGCTTCTAATTCTTGTAATTGAGAAAATCTAATTTCAAATAAGGAAGGCAATTCTGCAATACATTTATTTAATCTTCCTTTAATTTTAATTTCTTCACGGGCTAATTCATATTCATCATTAAAATAATTTAAAACTTCTTCTAATTTTGTTTCATCTTTTTTAATAAGTTGAAAATATTGCATTACCAATCTTCCTCATATCCATCATCATAAGCATCTAATAAATCTTCTTGATGTTTATCAATTAAATTAACTATAAATTCATCATCTTCTTCTTGAGCGGCATCTCTAATTAAAGCAACGCAACCATCATTATTATAAACGTATTCCAGCATTGCCAATGATGCTTCTTCTCTATCTTTAGATTGAATGAATTCTTTTAATATATTCCATATGTAGTAAATATCTTCATCAGTCATTAAAAATCTCCTAATATTTTTTACATAAAGAATTTATCATTTTATTATCTTAAAATCAAATATTAAAATTTTATTTGTAAAAAAGGTGGGAAAACCCACCTTTTTATTACTGAATCATTTTAGCGTTTTTAATTTTTGCTGTAATTTCCATCATCTGATTCAAACCAACAGCATCCCAAGGATTAGCTTTTCCATCTGAACCACCACTAATAACCATAGTGTCTGGGAATTTAACATTAGCCAACTGCTGTGCTACACCAATAGCTGTTTCTTTTTCAAGAGTTGCTTTTTCCAATGGTGTCAAACCAGCGGCAACCTTCTGCCGTGCAACTTCTGCTTCAGCCTTACCCTTTTCAGCAATTTTCTGGGCTTCAAATTTTGCCTGTTTTGCTTCCAATTCTGCAACTTCTGCTTTCTTCTGGGCTTCAACTACCGCAGTAATTTTTTCAACTTCTGCATTAGCACGAGCTTCTGCTACACGAGCTTTACCTTGTTCTTCGGCAGTAATAGCATCCTGCTTTGCTTTTTCAGCATTTGCCATAGCTACAACTTTATTCTGTTCAGCATCTTTTTTACGAGCAATCAAATCCTTAATTTTTTCATCATATTCAAAGTCATTTACAACAAACTGCAAGATTTCAATACCATAATGTTTAAGCAAAGAAGGTTTCTGAATTACAGGATTACCATTTTCATCATAAACTACTCTAATTTCTTTCTTTTTAAATTTAGTTCCATCAGTATCAATTACTTCAACAGTTTTAGTTGATGTCTTAAAAATACCATCTTTCAACTGTTGCATTGCCAAATCAGAGAATACAGCACGTCCTGATGCATAAGAATCTTCAGCTACCATATAAGTTGCAGTATTAGACAAAGCTTCACTAACATTACGAACAATCAAGTTCTTTTCAACATTATCATAATTTCCATAATCTCTATGCAATTCTTTCTGCTTTTCAGGGTCAGTTGGCAACTTAAATTTTACAGTACCAACTACACTTGCAACTGAACCATCATTAAATCTTACTTTCAAATTTTCTGTTTCAAAATTAACATCTTCTGATACAGGATACGTTACAATTGAACCACCACCCTGCCAATAGAAACCAGGTTCATTTCTTACAGAAATTGTACCAGTCATTGCGGCTTGTTTAATCTGATAATTACCAAATTTATTTGTTTCAAACAACGAGCCAGATAGCCAAACCAATACGACAACAGCAATAAGACCAAAAATACCCACAAATTGTTTAATCATTAATTTTTTCCTTTCATAAAGTTTTCAATTTCAGTTTTATGTTTATTAAAATCAGGATTCTGTTCTACAAAATTTTTGTATTCTTCATACAATTTCATAAAACCCTTATCATTTTTAAGTTTTTCACGGAAATCTTCGTGAGAAACCCAACTTTTATATTTTAGATATGAACAACATACAATACCCAAAACAATTAAAATACAAAAAATACTAACTGTCATTATTTTCTCCTAAAAAATAAGTTAATAACCACTTACGGATATTAACTTATCATATAAAATAGAATTGTCAAGAGTTTTTTATTCAAATTCTAATGGATTTTTTTCAACAGGTTTTAAATCAAATTTATTATTTTGAAAATTAACATAATCTTTCATAATCATATCATAATCTTCATTTGTAATATCTTTACGATATTTTTTGAAAATTTGTTCACCTGTTAAAAGTGAATAATATGCAACCCAAGAACCTTCTTTTGAAAGAACAAATTTACCATTGCACATTAATTGTTCAGCAAATAATTCAAATAAACCTGAATAAGGATTCATACCAGTATCCCAAGGAATTGTAAAATCAACTTGCTGAAATGGCTGTGTATATCTGGTTTTACGTACCATTGCTGATACCTTTATACCTTTAACATCTTTAGTTTTTGTACCATTTTCATCTTCTTTAAGTTTTCTTTTTGTCATTGCGATAATTACTGATGGAGTAAATTCTAATCCTTTTCCACCCGCAATAACTGCATCTGGATTGAACATATCTTGAGATGCATAAGTGTGTTGTGTACAAAGCAAACCAATAGGTTCATTCGCACAACTAGATATGAAGTTTCTGCAAATTGAGTAAATTTGTTTTTGCTTACGACCAAGGTCGCCCTTCATATCACCTTTATTAAATTGGTCTTCTTCTGTTGTTGTTATTGCCATACCAAGACTATCTATAATAAACAAAACTTTTGGTCTGTCATCAAAGTCTTTATCTCCATATTCAGACTTATAAGATGATAAGAATTCAGACATAATTTTTGCAATATCATCAAGCATTGCCGCAGATATTTTCATTACATAACCGTGAGGGTCAATTCCAAAATTTTTCATCCATTCTTCGTCTAATGCATTTTCAGTATCAATAATAATTGGCAATACACCATTATCTTGACACCATTTAACAACATTACCAGAAGCTAAAAATGATTTTCCAGTACCTGAATCACCAGCTAATAGTGTCATTTTACCTTCTAACGGAAATCCTTTAAAGAAATCTCCTGAAATACGATAATTTAAAGCGTAATTACCAGTATGAATCCAAACTTTTGGATTTGTAAAACCAACAGAAATGGTATCTAAACTTTTTGTAATTGTTTTTTGAAATTTAGTTAAATCAATAGGTTTCATATAATATTCTCCTTAATATATAATTAAATTATAAATTATGTTGGGAAAATAAAACAATATTATTTTCCCATTTTTTATTATTAATTTGTTTGAATATTATATTTTCCCAAGATAGAATTTATAACATCTTTTGGATTATCTCCACTTACATTTTCAGTATGTTGTGAAATAATTTGTGGAGCTGTCTGAACAGCAGGTTGTGCAACTAATTGTGAAACAGGTTGTTCATACTGAACAGCAGGTTGTGCAACTGGTTGTTCATATGTATGTTGCGGAGTATGAACATTCCAAGTTGATTCAGGAATTTCTCTTGTCTGTGCTGGAGTTGCATTTGGAGTTGATTTTAAATCTTTAATATTTCCATCAGCATCAAAGAAAATATTATTTGGTTTAAAATATTTTCCCCATTTAACAACATCATAAGGTTCAGAATTATAAGATGCTTCAAACATTTCAATCATTACTTCTTCTTGTTCAGGTGAAGGACGTTCATAAATAAAGTTCTTCAAAACAAAAGGTTTAGTAATTTCTAATGTTTCTCTTTCAGAAGCAGTTAATGCTGAATTAGTTCTTGCCCATTGAGAAATAGAATAATCCTTAAATTCTTTATTACCTGATTTCTTACTGGTTACTGAAAGAATAAAATCTAAACCATTATCAGGGTCAGTTGGCATACAATTAATACCCATTGTTGGATTCAAAAATGTTTTAATAGCATTAAATAAATCTTCACCAATATAAAAACGATAAAGTTTATTAGGTTCTAATGCTTTATTATTTTCAAAACCACTTCTTACAAAACCTTGGAAAACATAAGATTTTCTTCTTGCAAACTTATAATATAAAGCTTTTTCTTCATCAGATTCACCCCAGAAATTTTTAATTCTTTTTTGAATTACATCTTCATCAGATTTATAAAGATAACTTTCTGGTAAATCACTATAAATTACTTCATCTCTTTTTAAATTAAAAGCTGGAACATCTACAAAACAACGATTATTAATAATCATTCCATTAGCTTGTCTAACTGCTGGAAATTCAAAAGTTCTGGTACGTCTTTCTCTCCAAAATACATCATTAGGTTCGCCATCGTTAATAAAACGAATAGCAACTGTGTCACCTGCTTTTAAACTGTTAAATGGAAAAATTGTGCCACCAATACTTGATGAATTTGATTCTGCTTTTGCAATTTTTGCGTTAATTTTTTTTCTTAATTCTTCAATTGTACTCATATTTTTACTCTCCTAAATGCTTGTCTAATTGCGATTCTATTGTGCGTTTCTAAAAAAATTCTATTAAGCTTTTCTAAATTCCCACAACAAATATTTATCAAAATTTCTTTGATAAAATGAGAATAACACAATACAAATTGTTTACGCAAAAATAAAAAATGATTCTTAATAAAAGAATCATTTTGACTTTTTAAAAAAACATTTCTGCCTTACGCTGTCTCATTTTTTCACGAGCAATTGCTTCTTTTCTTTTACGTCTTTTCTTTTCAGAATTAGATTCAAAAAAACGTTTCATTTTTAATTCTTTCAATAATGGAGCAGTTTCGTGTCTTAAACGATTTAATGCTTTTCCAATATCATTATCAATAACATATATAATATTTCCAGATTTTTTTGGATTATAAGTTTTCATTTTTCCTCACTATAATTTATTAAGTTGTGTTAATATTTTTTTATTATCTTTGAAATATGTTTTTAAATCTTCCAATACAGATGGATTAGCTAAAACATAATTTCTAAATTGTGGCGAACTAATAGATATTTCACCATTGTTAATCAAGTTTATCACTCTTAAGGTATCATTGTCAAAAATAACATTAGTATTTTCAGAAGTTTCTTTACTTTTTATTTGTTGTAATGATTTTTCAATAGCTTGTAATTTATCTGCTAAATCACCATCAGATTTCATATTATGTTGTAATTTAATAAATTCTTCATTTAATTTATTTAATACATATTTGTTATTTTCATTTACAACCTTTTTTAATGATTCAACTTGATAATCTGAATCTTGTTTTATGGCATTGAATACGGGAGAAAAATCAACATTCTGCTGTTCAACATTCAATTCAGATTTATAATTATTAAGTAAATTTTCAATTCTTTCAATAATATCATTATTATTATAATTTACTAAATTATTATTTACTGGTTCATCATTAACATATTCATCTTCTTTTTTATAATCTAATTTTGAAATCCAATCAGATGTTATCATTAAATACATTGCTAAAGTATCAAATACAGTCATAATCATTACAATAAAAATAATAATAGCAGTATCATTATCAACATTAAATAATTTAGCATAATATTTTAAATGTGCCAATGTTGGGGCTTTTTGTTCTGCTGTTAATTGTAAATTTAATATTTCTTGATTTAATTTGGTAATTTCTTGTTGTTTTGAACGATTATCATCATATAATTTATTTGTAACTTTTTGTTGTTCTTTTTGTAAATTTACAGCTTTTGTTACATATCCCATTTCTGTGTATTTTTCAAATGCTTTTCCATCAAATTGTTCTAATTGTTGATTATTTACAATAATAGCATCGTTTAATATTTTAATTTCTGATTGTTTTTGTTTAATTTCCATTTCAATTGGAATAACTTCTTGAGTTCTTTGAGAATGAGCATTAGACATAAAACCAAAAATACCCATAGCTGATAAAGTAATTGCAATTAATAACATTAAAATACCTGGTATTTTTTGATGTAATTTCATTTGTTCCCAATAATGGTGTAAGTCATAAATTAAAACGACTCGTCCTAATTCAATAACTGATGCAATAAACATAGTTACAGCCGCCGCAGAAACAAAAACTTTTCCCATACCAACAACTGTACAATAACCTGATACAATTGATATTAACAATGAAACAATCATTGTAATTATTGCAGACCATTTAATTTTTTTCATTATTTTCTCCAATAAAAAACACTTATGAAATATATCACAAGTGTTTTTATTTATACAAATTAAAAATTTGATTAAGCAATTACACCACGAGTTTTAAGTTGGGCTAAAAATGCATTCAATTCAGTTTTTAATCCTTCTGCATCAGTTCCTGTAAAATCAGCAATTGATGGAGCATTTCCATTCATTAATGATGTAGATGCAGGTAAAGCTGATGTATCTGCTTTAGATGACAATTCTGCTTTTGTTGCATAAGTTGAAGATGCATCTGTTTTAGTTAAATAATTAGATAATTCTGTTTCATCAGCTTTATTATTTAATTCTTCTTTAGTTGCATATGTATTCAATGAAGATTGTAATGCATATTTACCATCAGATTCAGTTTTTGTATATGCATCTGTAATTCCGTAACCTGATAATGTTGTTGCTTTATCTGCTTTATTATTAACAGAATCAACAGTTGCATATCCTTTTGATGCAAGTTCAGTTTCTGTTACATATTCTTCTGGAATACTTGTTAAAAATCCTGAATCATTAGTTAATTCAGAAGTTTTTGTTGGAATATCTGTTTTTAATGCATAAGTTTCTAAAGTTTTTGCTAAATCTTCATTTGTAACAACAGTATTTGAAAGACTTTCCCATAAAATAGTACCATCTTTAACGTGTAACCACTCACCATCGTGACCATCAATTGATGGTAATCTAACAATTGATGAAAATTCAGTATCAATTTCAGTTTTTGTATATGTATCTTCTTTATCAGCTTTTTTAGCTAAACCTTCTGTTAACATTAAAGATGTTGCATACTCACCTTCAGCCTGAATACCTAATTCGTGTAAAGATAAATTACCTATTAAACCTACACTATTAATTTGAGGTTTATTAATCATTTTGTTATAGTCAACTGTATCAGAAAAGTATTCTAAATCATTATAAGCATTAACCCCATTTCCGACTTTCATTCTATTTTTATCTAATTCAATACCAATTTCACCTTCAGCTAAAACTGGATTATTAGCAAACCAATTTGCAGAAGAATCACGTCTTAATTGTATTTTTGTAGCAGTATCAGTTGCCATTTATTACTCCTTATAATAATTCAGTTACAGTTACTAATGCTTCGGCAGTAGTTAAATTTGCACTTGGGCCTTTAACAACTAATTCTTTTAATTGCCAACCCAATGGGTTTCCAGATGGTGTTTTAGTATTATCAAAATAATTTGCAATTACTGTATAATCATCAACCAATGCCATTGCAATTAATCTTTTAATAGCTTTTGTTCCTTTGAAAAATACTCTGCCATCTCTTGTTTTAAAAATTTCATCATCTTCTGCAAATTCAGAACTGTCAACTTCAACAACTAAACCATCTGGTTGAGTGTAAGATAATTTAAATTCAATTTTTGTTGGTGGTGTAATATGATTAGCACCAGTTGTAACAACTTCACCCAAATAATCTAAACCTCTTTGTAAGTTTAAGCACATTTGATTGTAACGAACTAAACCACGAGCTTTAATTTTATATTGCTCTAAAGTTTCACCATCAATTGGTTGTAATGAAATATCAAAATCTGAATAATCAGAAACTTTTTTATTATCTAAAAATCCTTTTTCTTCATTTGAAGCTCCAGCGGCATTTGCTACTGACACACTATAAATTTTTGTTCCTTGAATCATTTTATTTTTCCTTATAAAATATATTTTATAAAAATATTTATTAAATATCAGTATTAGTAGCTATTTGAAATACTTCATTGCCTGTACAATAAAACAATTTTCCTGTAACTTTATTATATGACATTCTTCCTGCACCAATTGTATCTATTGGTGTTACACTACTAATTGCTTCCCAAGTTTTTGAAGAACTGTTATATTGTAATACTTGATTATTTGATATATCAAAAATATAACCATCAGGGTCAGTAACAGAAATATTTTCATACATAGAATTTGGTTGTGAAAATGTACTGTAACCCCAAGAAGAAGCACCTTTAAATATATTTAATATTGGATAAGTTGCAGATAAAGCATCTAAATCAATTGTTATTGTTGTATTAGAATCTAATGTTGATGAATTAAATTGAGAACAAGTACCAGTTATGATATTACCATTACGAGTCATATTAACAATAGTTCCACTACCAATTGTAGTTGTATTCCAACCAGCAGAAGAATCAGAAGGAACAGTAATAGCGTTTGTTTTATCAACTAAAATATATTGATTATATGTTGTTATGCCAATATCATACGTACAATGGTCAACTTTACATACCCATTTATATATACCAGTATTATTCCAAGGTGTTCTTAAAAATGATAAAGTATGTTCTTTTCCATCAGAATCTGTTGCAAAAGCCGCTACCATACCAATAACATCATCATCTGAACCAGTAGAATATAATCTAACAGTTATATCATAATTTGAATAAGATTTAGGACTAACAAAACCACAATATGATTCAGTATTTAATGGTTGAACAACAGTATTATCTTCTTCTGAATATGTCCACGCAGACATTTCAGTTGGTTTTGCGTTATCAACACCATTTAAATGTGAAAACTTTTTCCAACTATTAAAAACTTCTTGGAAAGATGGAGCGTTATTTTTACATTTATCTAAATCACTTGTATTTAATACAATCATTCCTTCATTTAATATTGATTGTGATAAAACAGATTGCCCATTATGATATAAAACTTCTCCATTATTACCTGTTAATAAATCTTGTTTTAAATCTAATGAAGTTTTAATACCCGATGAAGTAACAGGATTATTAGAATTTAATGTTGGAACATTATCAAATGTTAATGTATCTTGTTTACTCTCTAATTCTGTTGCTAACTCTGTTTTTAAAACATAAGATGATAAACCTGTTGAATCAATAAATCCGCTATCATTATCTAAATCAGAAGTTTTTGTTGGAATAGATGTAACATCAGCTTTTTTAGCTAAATCTGTTGATAATTCAGTTTTAGTAACATATTCTTCTGGAATATTTGTCAAGAAACCACTATCATTATCTAAATCAGATGTTTTTGTTGGAATTGTTGGTTTATCAATTAAATCATTATATGAACCTGATTTAGCAACTGTTGCTAAATCAGAATTATTAGCTTTTAAATTAAGTGCAGTCTGAACAGCAGTTGAAATAGGTTTATCTAAATCAGAAGTATTATTTACATTTCCTAAACCAACTTGTTCTTTTGTAACATTATGTGGATTATTTGTTGAATTTTTATGTGCTGTTAAGTCATTATTGATTTCTGTTTCTTTATTTTTAGCTCTGGATATTTCATCATCAATTTTTGTATCTAATGTTTCATAATTATTCTGAATTGTTGTATTAATTCCATTTGTTACAATTTTTAATTTTTTTGGTGTTATATATCTAAAATCATCTGTACCTGTATTAACTTCTTCCTGTGTAGCTATTTCTGAAACACCTTTTCTGGTTTCAGAAGCATCATACACATTAACAGTATCAGACATTTTATTAGCTTCACTTTGTGTTAAATATACATTTTCACCTGCTTTAATAGTTTTTTGTATATCAAAATCTTCTAAAGTTTTCGCATTAATTAATTCAACTCCATTAATTGATGGTTTATTATAAGTTAAATTATAATCTATAATAGCTGTATTAAATTCTGCGGAAATAACATCATTTTTAATGGTAATATTTTTTCCTGCGGTTAATTTATCCTGTTTAGATTCAATAGCAGATGCAACTGTTTCATTATTATGAGAAATATCATTTGAAGTTAAAATAACATTACCAATTTTACCGTTAACTGATGTTACTGCATCTGAATTATCAACTTTTTGCCATACTCCATCACCAGCTACTAACCAATCACCTGTATTAAATGTTAAACCAAATCTTTCTCCACCATTTGAAACAATCCAATATTGTCCTTTTTGAGTTGGAACTAATGGTAATTGTGGATTATTATTTTCAGCATCCCATAAAGTTTGAAATTGTAAATTACCTAATAATGAATCATCAAGTTCTTCTAATGGAACTTTTCCATTTTCATTTAAATGAGCATAATTTCCTGCTGGCTGAATATCATAATCAGCTAATGATTTATCCCCTTCAACTATAACTTTATTAATTAAAGGTTTATTGATTAATTCATTATAATCAATGTAATTTATGTATTGGAATAATTTTACCATTTATTATCCTTGTAATTCACCTAAATCTTCTAATACTTCAATACCTGTGAGAATAATTTCAACTGCTTCTCCACGACAATAAAGATATGTTGGAATAATTTCAAACGCCGCAAAACCAGAAACATTATGATTAACAACAGGCAAACACATTTCATCTATTAATGTTGGTTTTACATCTGAATTTAAACCATATACATTAACTTTTCCATTAACCATAATATTAGGTTCAATTTGCTGATTAGAAACCAAACTATTTAATTTTCTAACAATATATAAATGATTTGGTTTAATCTTCCATTGATACTGCTGTAAACTCATCCAAATTATCCTTTAAGTATATCTTTAAATATTTACTTAAAAATAAAGTGTTATAAAAGTATAAACATAAAGTATTATATCAAAAAAGAGATAAATTTCTTTATCTCTTTTGAACAAATATTTTGTTGTGAATTAATTTTTCGCCTTGGATAACATATTTCATTAATGTTTGTTGATATTTAACATCATCTTTATTTAATGAAATATAAGAATGTTTACCAATATCTATTTTAAAATATCTTTTATCAATCCATTTTGGCTTCGTTTTCATTGGTATCATATATGTTGCTACATAATGTTTTAAACGAAATTGTGATGCCAAAGTTTTAAATTTTGGATTTTTGTACATTTTATAAGCATCTTGTTGTATCTCATTCCAAATTTTAAGTTCTCTAGGAACAGAAATTTTTGTATTATTTGTCCAACAAAATTGCCATTTCTCAAAAATAACATCACATAGAGATTTATTTGGCTTATCAAATTGCCTATTAAAAACCACATATGTTGATGCAATTCTATCTTCAATTGAGGAACCCCTATTTTCGTGGTACATATTTAAAGCAAGACACACCACATCTTCTTGCTCATTTTTCCTCAACTTCTTTACTTCGGTTAATATTAAATTCTCTTTTGCAAGGGTATCTAATATTGTTATCTTCTTTTGAGTTTGAAGGTCACTTGTTTGAATATTACTTTCCACCTTTGTTCCAAATAAATTATTCGCAAATGTATGAGAATAACATATTGGAGATGTAAAGATACATAAAAACAAAACAACAAACCCAATATTTTTCAATATTTTCATATAACCTTTTTAAGTTGTTGTATTTTTATTTACCCAATTTATATGAAAAAAGATAAAATGTCAATAACAGATTTATTTTAATACAAGGGTAAATATTATTATAATTAGTTTAAATATAGGAAAAATATGCAAAATTCAATTAATATTAACCATAAAACTGACTTAATATCCCCTTCATTTGACGGTACATTATGGGTCAAAAATTCAACTAAATGGGATAGAATTAACCAGCATTTATATAAAAATGAGAAAAAATTACCAACAGATGATATTGGTGAAAATGGTGATTATTATGCGAAATATTTAAGATTATATAATTATATTAAATATTCAGAAAATTTTAATGCTCCAAATTGGATTAAATCTAATACAAAAATAACAAAAGAACCATTAGTTTTATTTCCATATAATCAATGTTCAAAAATGACAGCATCAACAACTAATGCTGAACATCGTGCAGAATATATTTTTTATAATGATTTAAATTCAACATATACATTTAGTTTATATGTTAAAACTGTTGAGTTAACAAATATCGCAATATGTTTAATGGACAATAAAGAAACATTTGGCGTAAATGTTTTATGTAATATTAGTAATAATACTGCTGATATACAAAAAATAGATACTGATTTTGGTGAAATTCAAATTAATAATGGTGGAATTGTAAAAATTAGTGATGATATTTATAGAGTTTATGTTACTGCTAAATTTAAAACATCTTTAATTTTAAAAGGTATTATTAAATTATTAGATAAAAATAATAATCCTGTTTTTTCAACTATTAATGATTCATATGGCTTATTTATTAATGCCGCTCAATTAACAAAATCTGATAGTTTATCTCAATATACATTTACAAATGGAATGTATTCAAGTGTAGCTATTTTACAAACATTATATAAAAAAGTTAATAATACTTGGCAATCAACTCCAAATATTATATATTATTTTGATGAAAATCCAAAAGATGGAATGGGTACAATTGGAGATATTGCATTACGAGATGCATTAATAACTATTTCTCCAACATTTCGTGTAGGAAATAGTGAAAATGTAAAAGATTCTCAAAAACCAAACGGAACATTATTTTATGATGAAAAAAATAATAGGGTATATGTCCGTACTAAAAAAGGTAATTATTATTTAGTATATAAATATCCAAAAAATAAAACTCACGATGTTTCGATGGCTATAAGTTTATCTCAAAAAACTTATCAAACTTATAACCAATATGGTAGAGCTTCTTTCTTTAAAGGATATAATTCAGGTGGTAATTATAATTTTTGGGGAAGTGAATTTAAAAGAGGATATTAAATATCCTCTTTTTTAATTTCTATAAAGAATTTCAGAAATAATACCTTTATGATTTGCGGCTTTAATTGTATATTTAAAACGTACCCACATACAACTTAATTGTTTATTGAATTGAAATGTTTCAGCTTCAATTTTTGTTTCATCAGTATATTCTTTAGTTTCAATTGGAAACCAATCTGTATCTCCATTTTCTTGTGGATTAACTTCAACTGAACCTTCCATTGTAATAGTACCTAAAAAATAATCTTTAACAGTAATAGATGCCGTATGAGAATCTGTTTCATCAGCTTTTATACGTGAAGAAACATAATAATCATAACGCTGTCCATCAACTCTATCTATATAAAAATTATGTAAAAATGTTGATGGGTCTAATTCAACAGATGGTTTAAATACATCTCTAAAACCTTCTTCAACAATAATATTAAATAATGGATTCCAATCAACACCAGTATATAACATATCTTCTTGACCTTCTGGGTCTTTTGTAATTACTGATGCCTGATATGATGTTGGCTCAAAATCTCTTAATTCAACTTCTGTAATAGTTGTTTCATATAATCCTTTATATGCATCCAAGCACCATAATTTTTTAACTAATTTAGTATTTAATTTTGTATTAATAATATTTAAAAATATTTCTCTATCTCTTAAAGGATAGCTTTTTCTATCGTGGTTTTTTATTGAAAATTGTATTTTATTATCAATACCTTTCCATAATTTAAAATCAGTATTATACATTGGAAAATTCATTTTATCTCCATATTTTATTGAAGCTAAATTGTAATAATATTTTTGTTTAATAAATAAATTAACAACCTGCATTTAATTTCCTTATTTTATAAAGATATTTATTTAATAAATATATATAGCAAAAGAGATAGAATTGCAGTCCTATCTCTTTCTAAATAACATTAACAAAGGAGCTGTCAATGTCATCTGATGATATTTATACTATATACAATATTGATAAATCAAAATTAAAAAGAGATTATATAAAATATCCTTTATTAAAACATCCACAACAATTAAAACCAGGTTATTATTTTGAAATACCTGATGAAAATGATTTTTATTATTTATATATCATTTGTAATGTGTCTTTAAAAGATATGTTAAAATATTTTAACATATCTTATGGAACTTTTAAACGTTGGAGAAAGCAATTTAATATTCAAAAAAATTCTTCATTACAAAAAATAAATCGTAATATATCAAATATAACTAAAAATGGTTATTTAAATCTATTTTCTACACAAGCTTTTAAACAATATATTAAAAAGAATAAAAAAGAAATAATAGAAAAAATGCAACAAACGAGAAAAAGAAATAATTCTTTTAACAAATCAAAACCAGAAGAAGAAATATATAAATTACTTTGTCAAAAATATAATGATGTGAAAAGACAATATAAATCAGAAAAATATCCATTTGCCTGTGATTTTTATATTCCAAGTGAAGATTTATATATTGAATATCAAGGATTTTGGATGCACGGTTTTGAACCTTATATTGATACAAAAGAACAAAAAGAGAAAGTTAAATTATGGGAAACTAAAATTACTCCTCAATATACATCTGCTATAAAAACTTGGACAATAAAAGACCTGTTAAAAAGACAAACTGCTAACAAAAATAATCTTAATTGGATTGAATTTTTTAATATGAATCAATTTAATGAGTGGTTTAATAAAAATTAAAGAAAAGGTGGGTTTTAATCCCACCACAATATTAGTATTCCATTTTTATCAAGAGTTACCTCATCTGCCGCAATATCAATTTCATTTTTAAAAGATAACCAATCAATATTCTTAATATCTAAAAAAATAGTATCAACAAATTGGTAATCACTATCCATAATTCCATCATAATCTTTTTGTAAAATATACACATTAGTTACACCAATATTTGTTGCAACATTTTTTAGCCAACCATATGTAGTTGATGAATTTCCTTCAATAATAAAATCATTTGTCAATACGGGTTCATCTTCATCGTCATAATTAATACGCATTTTATCAAAAACTTTTTCCATATCAGACATAGATTTAAACTGATACAAATTTTTCATTTTTTCCTCTCTTTCAATAATATATAAATCTAATGCTGTCTTAATTGAATATAAAAACTCAAATAAAACAGGTACATTATCCTCATCTAAGATAACATAAATTAAATGTTTGTCAAATATTATTTGCTTAACAGAAACTTTAAATATTTCACTAATTCTATGAATTGATTTTACCGCCAATTTTTTAATTACTTTTTCACTAATATTTTTTAAATAAGATTCATAATCTAAAGTTATTTTATTTTCATTTCTTTCTATATTCCATTTCATAAAAATCCTTTATAAAAAACTTTTCTATTAAAAAATTACTGTTTGAAGGCTATAAATATTTTCATATTAAGGAGAAAAAATGTTAAAATATCCATATTTAACTGAATTATTTAATAAAAAATTTGAAACATCAATTATCTGTTTAATCCAATCAGTATCTAAAAATTATATTTCATTTTATAATGTTAAAGAATTAAAACCAATGGATGTTGAAAAATTTATTCGTTTAGCAGATAACTGGTGGAAAAACTCTCCAAATATTCCTATCTCCTTATATTATCAACAAATTTTTGACCAATTTGACTATTGTAAACAGCATCTTTCTAATAATGATTATATTATATCAAATGGCTTTGAAGGAATCAAATTGAAAAATCTTTCAGAAAAGCGTATAAAGAGAAAAATAATACATTTAGATTGAGGTTAAAATGGCTGTATATCCTATAAAAAAATTTATATATAAACGAAAAACTTACAAATTTAAAGAACCTTTAAAAATTTATATAAATGATGTTCTGGCAAACGATTGCAAAACTTTATTTTCAGAATTTAGTATTCCATCTATTTGGGATGGTTATTCGACTAAAGAACCAATTAAAGACCACGATAAAGAAATTAAAACTTATTTAAATTATGTTTTTGATGAATTTTTATCTAAATCTGATGATGAATTATCAGATGGTGATAAAGCCTATAAACAAAAATTTATGAATCTTTTGGATTTAACAAAATCTAAGTAAGTATCTGCTGAATTAAACAGTTTATGGATATTTAATAAATATCCATAAAGGATTATATTATGGTTGATACAAGTAAATTACCTATTTCTCGTGTTGATGAATTAATTTCAAAATTAGATGAAATAAACAATCGTTTAATTAATTTAGAAAATTCAAAAAGAATAATTGAAACTTGGAATGAAGGAACTGAATGGTATCGTATTTGGTCAGATGGCTGGATTGAACAAGGCGGAACAACTGGATTAATAACATCAGGAGATTCCTATAATTCTAAAACAATTACATTTAAAAAATCATTTACAAATACAAATTATACATTTACTTCGTGTGCAAATAAATATTCAACTGAAAACGGTTTAGGTACTGCTTATCCGCCATTTATTTTTACTAAAAACAACACCTCTATTATTATTGGAAAATATTCGTGGACAGATGGTATTGATTGGTATGCCTGCGGCTACTAAATAAATTTACTCATTGCAACAGTAATAGATAATGCATACGCAACAGCGTGTGATTTTTTATACATATATCCAGTATCTTCTTTAATCCATATTTTATCAATAATTGAATCCCACCCATTGTTTGTAACTTCAGAAATTAAATATTTTTTAGCAGGACGAATAATAGCAATAAACATTGCTAATTTATCAACAGAATCAATTTTTGGCAATTGATTTAATAATGTAAAATAATTATTGATATGTGGTAATTGTTCAACAACATCTTTTTTATATAATAAATTCCAATTTGGTTCTTGTTCCATAACATTAAAAAGTTGTTGTCTATCATCAAAAGAATCATAAATGGAATTATGTAAAAAATCTATTTTTATATATCCTAAATCTTCTTCGGCGTGTTTATAATCTAAAGATGCTAATCCTGTTAATCTATCATACGGAATGTTACAAAAATAAACGCCAACACCGTGAGGATTGATTCCTTTATCATTTATTTTAGATGCAGGAATGTGATACAATTTTTTAATAATTGTATCACGTGTTTTTTGGCTCATATCAACGTCTAAGTCTGGAATATTGTATTTTATTTTTTCCATAACCAATCTTTCAATCCAAGTAAACTTCCATATATAAAAAATAAAGGTAATGCAATCGGAGATAATTTCAATGCTAAATTTATTCTTTTTTCATTTTTAAATAAAAAATTATCTGAATAATTAGAATCTAAACAATCAATTGTAAGTAATGCCATTACTAAATATGAACACGCACAATACATAACAGTTGAAAAAATGAAATTTAATAATTCCAAACTCATTATTAACACTCCAAGAAAAATTTAAGTTGATTTAATTCAGTAGATGATAACACAATATCAATTTTATTTACATAATCAAAATTTAAATGTTGAATATACTTGTAACTAATTTTTCCATTATATAACGCAACATATAAATCATAGGGAGAAATTGTTTCAAGAGTTTCATTTATTTTTTTAAGAAATTCTTCACTTCTTTGAATTGCTCTCTCTTGTTCTTCACTATGCAAATAATCATATAAAAAGCAATGATATGTATGGTCATCAGCCCATTTTTTACTTTCTATCATATTATTTGCAAGCCATTGAATATATTGATGTGGAAATAAAGTATCAATAGTTTTTAAATACTCATTAACTGTTACAAATGTTTTATAAAGTGGTGAATTAATAAAAGTTAATTTTTGTTTTTCGGGGTCTTTTGAAATTCTTGTTCGTGAAAAACACATATAATCAATATAGCAATTAAATGCACCATAATTAAAATTAAATATGCGTTTCTTTTTTTCGCACATATGTTTCTGAAATCCTGTTTCAGTTTTTAATACCTTCCCGCAATATTCACATTTAAACATTTAAATTATCCCAGCTTTTAATTTCCCAATCTGTTGCTTTAATTTCTTCTTCTGTCAATGGTTTTAAAAATCCATTATTATCTAAAACAGAATTATGTTCATCAATAACAATATAATCATATTTTTCCGCTGATTTTCTTTGAACATAACCAGAATTATCATTTTTCGTTTTCTCAAGAATTTCTTTTAATGTCATATAATCTCCTAAATTTATTTCTATAAATATTGTATATAACAATTTTTAGGAAAAGTCAAGTATTATGTTGAACATCGGTAATAAAATACGTTTTGGACATCAAATTTATAATGTATTAAAAATTAAAAATGATGATATTTTAATTGAAAATAATAATATTGTTAATTGCATTTCAAAAGAAGAATTAAAGAATAATCTTCAAAAAATTTCTTTTAAAAAACCAAGCAATTTAACTGAATCATTTAAATTATTAAATGAAAAACTTAATGTTTCATTAGTATATGAAAATGATTATGTTAAAATTATTGCTCGTCCAATATTTGAAGGTTTTGGTGCTTCTATATATTACCACGGTTCAGATAAAAAAAACATTAAAGAATTCAATACAAAATCTATTTTTTGGACATCAGAAATTGAATTTGCTAAAAATTGGGGGAAATACATTTATAAAGCACAATTAGATATTGGTAAATGTTTTATTTTTAATGAACGTTCACATTTTAATTGGCTTCTAAAAAAAGTTGGTAAATTTTCTTATGAAGATGCAAATGGTAATGAACAATATTTTACTAATTATAATGAATATATAAAATCACCATTAAAAGATAATAACTGGGAAATTGTTGAAGATTATACAGATATTATTAAAACAGCTTATAATTCTATGCAAATTACTGAAAATGGAACAAAGAATTATGCTGTATTTGAAAATAAACAAATTAAATTAATAGGCAATGCGACTCCAAGAAATTTAGATGAAGGATATGTTCAACGAAAATCTGAATTTGCAAATACAGGTGTTATGTTTGATGATGATTATATTGAATTTGAAGTTGGAATGTCTTACATTGATGAAAATAATATTAAATGGACAATTACTGATATTAAAACTGATGCTGATGGCGACCAAATATGTATTGTTGAAAGTGAAGATGGAAGATATGATAGAATATCAGCGTTAATTTTAAATATTGATATGTTTGATTTAGATACAAAAAAACCAGTATTTGATGAAAAATATTTTAAACAGGAAGATATTAAAAAAGCTAATAATATTTCTGAACATTCTGAAATTATTATCTATACAAATGATAAAAAATATACAAAAATATATGAATGTAATAAACTTGATGCAATAAAAGATTTTACAAGTAAATTTAATTTTTATAATGCATTAGTTCCACAATATTTAATAAAAAATGGTTTCTTAAAAGAAAGTATTCATCACGCATCTCAATGGAAAGATGAACAAGGTGATGACGTTTTTTTCACTATTTTAAAAAATCCTACTAAAAAAGAATTTAATGATTTATTAAAAAATTCCAAGAATAAACAATTAAGAGCAATTGTTGGTCCTAGTTTTAATGATGATATTTATGTTTGGGATGCATATTACGGAACTCACGATGATATTTTTAGAAGATACATTTATCCAGTTGATAAAAAATTCAGAGATGGTTTTGCTAATGTAATGTTTAGAAAAAATGATTATGATATTTGGGGTTTTACATTTAGTGATTGGTTTAATAAATTAGGATATAATTCAAAAGATAATTCTACAAATACTATTCCAAAAGAAAAATGGGAAGAATTATATGCCGATGACGATTTAGGTTTATTAGATGAATCAGTTGTTGAAGACAAATATAAAAATCAAATCAAATTAGATGATGGACAATGGTATCATCAAAAAATTATAGATAACTGGTTTGGAGAAGGAACATTTAATAAAGTAAATGTTGGAGATGACATTGATTTTGAAAATAAAAAGATTAATTCAAATAATTCAAAAGATTTAAAACAAGAATATTTATTAAATGATAATTTCTGGAAATGGTTTGGTAATTCCAAAGTTGTTGATATAAATGGCAATCCATTAATTTGTTATCACGGAAGCAATGTTAATATTAAAAGATTTGATAAAAATTATTGTAGTTTAAATACAGGTAATAATGAAGAAGGTGCATTTTATTTCACATCAGATAAAGATGCCGCTCTTGATTATTCAGGTGAAGCTGAAGTAAGAGCAAAAGAAAGTGAATTTTATGATAAAGGTATAGACAAAGAAAAAGATTGGTATGCTTATGCTGAAGAAATTAGAGAAAAGAAATTAGAAAATCCAACTATTAACCCATCATTTCTTCAAATTGAAAATCCTTATATTTATGATTTTGAGGGGGGTATGCTTAACCATTCTGTTCGTCATACCATCATTGCAACATTACAAGGTAATGTTGATTTTAACAATGATTTATTTGATGAAGATTTATATTATGATATTATTGATAAATTAGAAACTTATGATGAAGAAAATGATGAATATATACAGCAAGAATCATTTGATGGGGTAATTTTTAAAAATGTACTTGATAATTGTACACCAATGGGTGGTTCAAATAATATTATAGATGAATATATTGTTTGGAATCCTTCACAAATTAAATCTGTTTATAATAAAGGATTATGGTCTCCGTATTCAGAAAATGTCGATGAATGTTTAAATGAAACTGTTGAAAATAAAAAAATATCTGAAGAAGATGTAAAAGAATTTAAACAACATTATGAAAATCATAAAAATTTAGTTAATAAATATGCTTCTAAAATAAACAAACAATATCCAAATCACGATGCTGATAAATTTTCAAAAGAATTATTAATTCCTTACATTAAAGGATTTATTTGGGGTAAAATGAATTGTACTGATGAAGAATGGAAATCATTTAAAGTAGCTCAAGAATTACATTATCGTAATAATGCCCATCATTCTCAACATTGGGATAAAAATAGTTATTTTAAAGCACCAGATGTAAGAGGTAAAATGCCCGATGAAGCATTATATGAAATGTGTGCAGATTGGTGTGCTATGTCAGAATATTACGGAAATACACCTTTTGAATGGGCTGATGAAAACATTGGTAAATTATGGAAATTTGATGAGCATCAAATACAAGTTATTTACGATACATTACATAAAATGTGGGATTCAAATAATACTATAAAAGAATCATTACAAACAATTGAAACTATTCATACACCAATTTATATTACAAATAATGTTTACGATGTTATTAAATTAACTAATAAAATTCCTTCTATGAGAGTTTTAATTGATACAAATAAAAATTTATATATTATTGGCAATTCTTTATTTAATATACATAATCAATTATTTGATTATGCTATTCAAGCAGGTTATTATAATTTTAAAAATCAACGTGAAAAAGATGAATATTGGGAAAATCTTCCTGCTATTTTAATTGATGAAAATGATTATTTTTCTTTTGATAGAAAAAATGATTATTTTGATGATATGATTATTTGTAAAAATTTTGTTGTTTATTATAGAACTGATGACTTTTTAGATACAAAATTATATAAACTTCTTATTGAAAAATATAATGGCAAACATCAAATTAATGAAATGAGAGTTTATGCTGGTTCTCCAACACAGTATGAAAAACCTTCTTTGATTGCTATTGGTTCAGGCGAAGGAAATCAAGCACACGGTTGGGGATTATATTATGCATTAGATAGAAAAATTGGCGAAAAATATGCTAAAACATTTTCTGTAAACAAAAAAACATATTTTAAAGGTCAATTAATAAAATGGAATGATACTGGTGTTTATCTTGGAAATAAAAAAATAAATCAAAAAGATAATGAAACATTATATAATTTTTTTGCTAATGTTACATCTTATACTATTCCAGATTATAGAGAAGAATTGAATTATTTAATAAAAGATTACGAATTAAGTTTAAAACATTGGAATTCTATGGGTAACAATAACTCACAAATGCTTGAGAATATCAAAAAAAGAATTAAACAAAAGAAAATTCAATTAAAATTATTAGATTATATTAAACAAGAACCTTCTTATGTTTATACTTGCGATATACCTGAAAATGGGTACTTATATGAAGACAGAACTTTAAATCAACAATTTCCATCTATCAAAGATAAATTGTATAAAATTAATAACATATTTAATTTAGAATTTGAAGATACAGATACAGGTCAAGAAATTTATTCTAAAATGGTTTACGCTTTTGAAACTTCTAAAAAAGCATCTATGGTATTACTAAAATATGGTATTAAAGGTATTACTTATGTTGGTGAACAAGATGGAAGATGTTTTGTTATATTTAATCCTAAAGATGTTCAAGTTCTGGATGTTAAAAGATTTAATTTAAATGAATCATTATATTTTAATGAAGAAGTTTATGATGAATATAGTGAAAATTATATTCAATTAAAAGTTTGGAAAAATCCTTCGGCAGAATGGATAAGAAATACTTTTAGTAAAACAGAATATGGAGCTTTTAGATTTGTATATAATTCTCAATCAAAAACATTATATGTATGGGATGCTGGCGTTGCTATGCACGGTGCAGTTATGGAATATGCTGATGTTGATGGTGATATTGTTGGTACATTAGGAGATAACAATGAAGTTTTAGTTTGGCCCTATATTTCAGAAGATGACGATATTGATGATGCAATAGAAATTACAAAAGAAAAATTTGGTTGGTTTTTAAAAGAAATTTATGGAAATATTGATACAATTAAATGGGGTGCGAATGATTAGAAAGAGGAGCAAATGCTCCTCTTTTTTATTCAATTGGAAGTGATTTAATTTCACTTTTTGCTTTTATTTCTGGTTCAAATTCAATTGTTAAAATACCATCTTCATATTTAGCTTTAACAAATTTCAATTTTTCATTTAATTTCCACATACGTTTAAATGAACGAGTTGCAATTCCTTTATAATTATAATTCTGTTCTTTTGAATCATTTGCAACTTTATTACCTTCAATAGTCAAAATATGGAAATCTTCATCATAATTAAGTTTTAAATTATCTTTTCCATATCCAGCACAGGCAACTTCAATAAATGTATGGTCAATGAGAATTGGGTCTTCATTTTCTGCGGCAACATTAATCGCCTTTGTATAAACATTATATGCAGGGAAAGAATCTTTAATACCTCTTTCATCAAGCATTAAATCAAACATATTTAAATCTTTAAAAAAATCATTGAAACCAACAAAAGAATTTTTGTTATTAAAAAAATTATCATAAATTGACATTAAATTATTTGTCATTTTTTATCTCCTTATAAAAAGCAAGTTAAGTTCTTGTAAAGACCCATAAGGCATCCTTACAAGAACTATTTATTGCACATTTTTAAGAATTTTTCAATTTATATTTTAAATAACTTATCATTGCATCACGATAAAGTTTACCAAATTTTTCACCTTTTTGTTTACTTAAATCTTCTTGTGTTTTTTCTGGTAAATCTTTTAAAGTAATTTTTTCCATTAAAGAAAATATTTTTCTCATTTTCAGGTATATCGCATCTGCTTCATCTAAATTATTCCAAACTGTTTGTTCATTTTCACCCGTCCAATCAGCATAAAAACAATCAATATATAATTCCAAAAGCATTTCTTCTTTAAAATTATTTGATAATTCTTTAATCATATCATATTGTTTTTTAACATTCATTTCATTAAAACGAGCCATACGCATATGATTTTTACAAAATATTTTTGCACAATTTCTATAATTATTTGGAACTTTTAGTCTATCACACAAAGAATCAATTTCTGTTAATCCTCTTTCATCGTGTCCGCTATGCTTAGGTAAAATGTCAGCAGGAGTTGTACCTTTTCCTAAATCGTGGCAAACAACGGCAAATTTTGTTAAAGAATTTTTATTTTTAACTCTTGATAAAGCAATCATTGTATGTTTAAAAGTATTTCCAGAAGGATGATATTTTACTTGTTCAGGTGTATTAACAAGTCTATATATTTCTGGAAACAATACTTTCAATGCACCACATTGATTAAGAGTTTCAAAATATTTTTCAGAATCATAGCCAGAAGATAATGCTTTTTCAGTTTCTTTCCAAACTCGTTCAGATGTTAAATGTTCAAGCATACCATCTGCAACCATTTTTTTAAATAATTCCATAGTTTCAGAAGCAATATTAAAATTTAATTGAGCGGCAAAACGACATCCACGAAGTAATCTTAGAGGGTCTTCTATAAATGTTTCAGGTCTAACTGCACGCAAAATTTTATTTTCTAAATCTTGCTTACCATTAAAATAGTCAATGATTTCTCCTGATTCCATATCCATAGCCATTGCATTAATAGTAAAATCACGCCGAATTAAATCATCTTCAAGAGTTACATTAGGAGAAAATTCAAAAGAAAAATCTGTATGTTTATTTCCTGTTTTTCTTTCAGTCCTAGCAAGTGCATATTCTTCACTTGTTTTTGGATGAAGAAATACAGGAAATTCTTTACCAACTTGTGTAAAACCAAGTGCAAGCATACCTTCAATAGTTGAACCAACGACAACATAATCTTTATCGTGTGGTTTTTTATTGAAAAAATAATCTCTTACTGCTCCACCTACTAAATATACTTTCATTATTCCCCCTTTATATCTTCTTTATAAACTTGTTGAAAATATTTTACATCTTCAATAAATTGTTTTTCCTTGTCCTTATCACTTATAGGAATTAAAGTAAATAATTCAGCAATGCATTCATTTACTGCCAAAATATAATTCAGAATATTCATTTTTAATGGATTATCTAAATAAATTTTTCTCAATGGGTCTTTTCCATAAACATCACACGAAGCACTTGCTTCTTGATATTTTTTTACGTGGTCTTCTCCAATAACCCGAATCATTCTTTCAAGACATTCATTAGTATTATATTTCATTATTTTCCTCTCATATTTTAAACAATTTTTATTATTCTTGCATAGTAATTCTTACAAATTCAGGATATTGTTCTTTAAATTTCCAATAAGCATACATTATAACATCATAAGCATTTCTTTCATCTGCAATTTTTTGGCTTAATAAATCCTTTCCCTCTTTAGTTTTTTCATTTTCAATTTTCATATAATGATGTTCTTTAATACTTTCTTTTGTAATGGCATCACCAATTTCTTGCCATTCTTCAATTTTAACAATTGTATGAAATTTTGCAAATAATTTTTCATTTTCAACTTTAAAAGTTGCAATATTTTTAGATTTCAAAAAATCTTTATTAAAATATATTTGCCAATTATTTTTTTGTTTTCCTTTTAATTTATCATCAAAAAAATATACATCTTTAGTTTTATCAGAATTAGAAACTATATGAATATAATCAGTATGTAATGCCATAATATTATTTCCTTTTTAATTATTTAATACGTCTAATTTCTAAATATGGATTGGATTCATCCATAATTTTTTCAAAAACTTCTAATTCATCTAATTTTTTAATGAAATTTTTAGATTTTTCTTCAATTAAAATTGAATATGGTAATTGAAAATTGCAACCATCTTCTAAAACTAATAAATCAAAAATCTTTTCATTACTCATAATTTTTTCTCCATTAATTAGTAGTTTTAAGAAATTGACGAACTTTTTTCCAAAACTGTTTTTTACGAGCCTTGCGAATATGTTTCCACAAAGAATCTTGATTTTTCCATACAACAAGTTTCTTTTTCATTTTATTTCTCCTAATCAAACTGTCTTATAATTGACATAATTTCAAATAAGTCAATAGGTTCACCACTAGAAATAGAAGTTTTATAAAAACTTCCATCTCGTAAAATATATACATCTGTTGTTCCATTGGTTAGATTACATTCATATAATCCATCTTCTAATAATCCATTCCAAAATAACTCTGTTAATTTTTCGTTATATTCATTATGATTATTAAGCATTAATTTTCTCCAATAAATTAAAACTATTATGAATATAACATATAAAAATTACTTGTCAATAGGCATTTTTAACATTTTTTAAAAAAGATGTATCTTCAATGTGATTTCGTATAGTTAAATAATCAACTCCTCTATCAAATAATTCATCTTCAAAAACTCTAATTGCTGAAATAGTCATTCGTATTAACGAACGTTCTGTAAAACCATACTTTTCAATATATTTTTCTTTATGAATAGTCATTCTTTTTTCCAAAAATTTAATAATATTCAAAATATGTTCTGTACTAAGTTCGTCAAGAGTATAAATTTCTCCTGATGCTGTTTTCCAAGTAAATGTATTAATCGTTTGTGTCATTTTTCTGTCCTTTTACATATTCTAAACATTCAATATATGATTTTTCAAATGCTTCATCTCTTAGTTTAAACCATTCATCATCAGTAATAAATGAATTATGTTTATCATCAATATATCTTTTATAATTTTTACTGGATACATCCCAACCCCCAAATACTTGAGAATACAAATTAATCATATTTTTATAAAACTTTGACCCCAAGCAATTGCCAGCCACATAATAAGTATATTCCCATACAACTTTACTGCCCCAAAATTTTAAACCATTACAAAAATGAAGTTTTCTAACTTCATAGCAACCACCCCAATAAGAACCTTCTTCTATTTCAGTATCAGCAAAAATTTTATACCTATCTTCAAATATTTGTGAAATGTGTTTTAATGATTTAATTTTAACATCTTTAACAGTAACAATAATATCGGTTAACATTTTTTTAATAATTGCAATTTTTTCTTCAAAATTTTCATCAACGCAATACCTTCTAACGGCTCTATGTGAAATAACATAACCTTTAAAAGATATAACATTCATATCTGCAAGTTGTCGCATCATTATACTGTTCAGTTTAACTTCTTTTTCATCAATCAAATTATCTTTATCATCATAAACAATCCAATCACCATCATAATAAGTATATTCATAATTTGGATGATTTTTAGAATACTCAATCAAATCATAAACTGTTTTAATATACATAATTTTTTCTTTCATAAAGTTAATACTAATCGTATATTAAAACAGATAAATTATTTGTCAAGCAGTTTTTTATAATTTTGATTTCCTGAATATTTTTTAATAAAATAGTCAATTTTATGTTTAAGTATATCATTAAAAGAAGTATTATAAAAAATTGGTAAAAGTATCGTCTTTGCATCAGGATTTTTAACTTTGGAATGGTCAGATACTCTAACACCTAAGCGTGTGCCATTCTTTAATACAAAATAAGTATATTGAGAAATTGATGTTTCAGATGTTTTCCAATAAATTGCTTTTAAATTATATTTAGATGAAATATAATGATAAATTTCTTTATTTAAATTTTGAGCGTGTTGAATTACCAATTCAATAACTTTTTGTTTATATCTATCAGCTACGGCTGAACCATTATCCCATATAGTTTTATTTGCATCAAAACCATATTTTTTCAATGCATTAATTTGTTTATAGGTATCATTAGAAGTTTTATTTTTCTTTTCAGCTTCTAATAAAAATTTTACTAAAGAATTTTCTATAATTTCATTTATTTTCATACTAATATTTATAAAAAAGGAGATGACGAAAGGTAATCATCTCCTTTAAAAATTATCCAGATGCTATGTCCTCTGGCATTAGGGATTTATTAACACCCTGTTATGAACATCAATTTTAATCTCCTCTTGTATTATTTGCTTTAAAAATTGAAAAATACAAATAATCGTCTATCAAGCGAACTCTTTTCCATAACCTCTTTACAATCATATTTATAATATATATAAAATCATTTGTCAAGACTTTTTTTACAAAAAATATAAAAATAAATATTTTTATGAGTTATATATATGTAATCGGCACAGAAAATCAAGTTAAAATTGGCTTTTCAAAAACTCCTGAAAAAAGATTAAAACAATTACAAACAGGAAATATGAATAAGTTACAATTATTTTATAAAGAAGAAGTTCAAGATTCTAAAGTAAGAATTATTGAACATTTAATTCATAGAGATTTAAAAGATAAAAAATCTTGTGGCGAATGGTTTAATATATCTCCACAAGATGCAATATCTCATTTACAATTTGCTAAAATTCGCTATGATTCAGATGATGATTTAGAATTTTATTGGAAAAACGGTTTACGAATTATTTAATAATTTTAATTGTTCTTCAATAATTTTATAGCAATTATTATATAATTTTTCAAATACTATTAGCCATCTATTCCAATAAAACATACTATTAGAATCAATAGTAGATGGTATTTTATCAAATTTATCTTTTTTAAGTTTCCATAATGCTTTTAAAAATGTTTTCTTTTCATTAAGATATTTTTCAGCAAAATTTGAAGGAAGTTCTGTTACCAATCGTAAGTTATCATTATAAAATCGTTCAGATTCTACAATATTTGAACAATTATCAATAACATCTGCTAACTTAATACAGATTGCTTCAATTGGAGCTTGTAAAGTATGTTGTAAATCAATTTTTTTCCTATATGCTCTATTACCCATTTCTGGTGTTGAAACATTTGTTAACCAATATACCAAATTTCTAACATATATTCCAAATTTTTCTTCAATTTCAACAAATGTTGCATCTGTATCTTCAACCACATCGTGTAAAATACAGGCACAAGATAATGCTAATTCTTCACTACGGTCAAAATATCCATAAGTTTCAGCAGTATTCATATGTTCATAAAAAATTTGTTGTACTCTGATTGGATGATTAATATAATTTTCATCTGTATATTTTCTTCGTTGGTTTAAATGCTTAAAATAAGCATATTCAAATGCTTCATCGTATTGAGTATCATATAACCAATCTTTATATTCATTACTCATAATTATAATCCTTTAAAATATCTTTATTTTGATGAATATCTCCCAGTAATTTAATGTTTGTTATTAATTTATCAATGGCAAATGCTGTATTAAATTGTTTATCAATAGTTTCAATTCCTAATGAATTAAAATCAGAAAAATATTTAATAATACCAATATATTCTGTTTTTTCATCCGACCATTCATTGATATATCTTGTTACACTTACAATATCGCCTTCATAAAGATTTTTATTATCCTCATCAATAAGTGAACAACCTTGTTCTAAACGAACAAAGCTTTTATCAGTATCTTTAAGAGAAACTCTTTCATTATAATTAATCATATCTTCTTCAATATCATATCCAAAATTGAATACACTTTCAGAATTTAATAAATCATAATAATTAAATTTCTGTTCAAGTTCATCCCATAATCTATATTTAAATCTATTATTCACTATATTCCTCTAAACGTAAATTAATTGGTACTTCATATACTGTTAACCCATCTTCCGAAACTTTAATCAAATCATATACCAATTTATAATATTGATATTGTTTTGGATTTTCAGGTAATTGAATATATTGCCCACCATTTGTTTTTTCAATTAAATCATTAACATTAAAAAAGTAATCTTCTTTCTCATTTGTTGACATTTTCTTTTGATGAATAAAACCAACATATTCCCTGATACTTCCGTGTTTATCAATATAACGATTTTTCATACATTTATATATTTGCATCTTCATCAATTCCAATTACTTTATTACAATATTTTTCCACAATTTTGTACGTTGTTTCAGATTCTTCATAAAATCTATCTTCTGAATTTACAATTCCTAATGCCCATAAAAGTTGGATAAACCTCATATCTGGACATCGTTCAATAAATTCAGAAATTTTTGAAACTATTTTTTTATTTTCATCATATCTCGTCATTTTCTTGATTTCTCTCTTAATACTTCCTGTCTTAATCTTTCAGCAATTTTTAAACTTTTATATTGCTCCTTATTTTTATAAATTGCATTAAGTCTTTCTTGTTTTAAATCAAACTCTCCTTTTTGCTTTTTTAAAATTTCATCTTGAAATTCTTCAACTTCTTCATATTCATATTTGTCTTTCATTTTCTTCCTTAATTTTTAATAAATCTTCTTTACTTTTTAATAAAAAATCCAATGGCACTCTTAATAAAGGTGAACGATTTAATTCACCTTTATCATCTATATAATTAACCCATATATGTAACAAAGGTGCAATCGGTGCAATCTCAAAAAATGCAAATGTATGCTTTTCTGTTTTAATAGGCTGACTTATTCCTACATAAAAATGAGAACAATTTTTAAATATCTCATAAATTTGTTCCGCTTTATGATTCAAATCAGTATGATTATTATATATTTCTCTTAAATCAGCTATATTTTTCATACTATTCCTTTTCAAATTTATTTTTTAACTTGATATATTCTTCATACTCTTTAGTTAATTGTTCTTTTTCTAATTTTTGTTTTTCTTTTTCTTTTCTTTTATTATATTCTTCAATTTGTTTTTGACGAATATCTCTTAATTCTTGCTCATTTTTAAATATGTACTCCGAAGGCAAATAGATAGAGTGATAATAAGTATCGTGCCAACCATCTTCAGCACTTCCTGTAATTTCAATTGTATTTGTTAAAGTTCCATCTGAATTAATATGTTTATTAATATTACAAACTGGATACCAATATTCAAATTCATCATCTTTTTCTTCACCATCTTCATCAATATGTGGATGATAAAATATTTCCCAAAGCAAATCAATTTTTTTATCAAATTTTTCATATAAATAATTAAAAATTTTAAAATCTTCAATTGTTATATTGGACATTTTTATTTCTCCTCTTATCTATGAAGATATATATTATATTCTTCACACAATTTTTTAAATTCTTCTTGTTCTTCATCTGTTACTGCAACAAATAGATATGAACAAGTATGTTCAACTCGTGTACAAGTTATCATTCCAAACTTATCAATAGTATCATCAACAATTTGAATATTATATTTGTCAAAATTTCCAATATCAAGCAATTCTTTTTGTGCTTTAAATGGGTATGTTGTATCAATAACTTCTCCATTATAATGACAATAAGATTTATTTTTAACATTAGAAACAATTTTTTTAATTGAATCTTTAGAACCTTCTAATACAACAGTTGTTCCAAATCCTTTACCTTCATTAAGCCAATAACTGGTATAAGGTTCTCCTTCAAATGTTTTACGATAATTATTAATAAATTGTGCAGAAGCGTGTGATGCTTGTGCAATTGCTTTTCCAACATTCATTGATGGCAAATCATTTCTCATTAAAATATATAAAATTGTTTTTATCATTTATTTTTCCTTATGATATATGTTAACAACAATATAACAAAATAAAAATAAATGTCAATAGTTTTTATCTATATTTAGATTTCTTATGTTTTAAAGATTGATTATATAATCTGTTTTGTAATTTAACTAAACCAAGATAACGATAATCAGATGCTAAACTATCAGCTATATTATTATAATGAGATAATTTTGTTCCATCGTGAACGTGACCTTTAATTTGAAAAAATGTAACTTTTTTTGATGTTGTTTGTAAAAAATCTTGAATAAAATCTAACGCAGTTTGTTCAAATTCATCTTTACCTGGTGATAATTGACGAATTTTTCTTAAAGCATTGGCGGAATCAGAATAAATTATTAAATTTTTATCTTTTGAATTATCAATAATTTTATGGTCTTTAATATATTTAATGGCAAAAGCTATTGCTACAACTTCTGCCACATTATTATCCACACATTTATCAGTATATGCACCTATTTGATGCTCGTGACCATTATTCAAAATGACTGCACCGACTCCACTCATCCTTGGTTTTAAAGAGTGACTACCATCGGTGAATATTTCCATAATAAGTCCTTTGTATTATATATAAGTATTTATTTTATAGTTGAACCTAAAAAATTTTGAATATTTTTAATTTCTTCTTTTGTCATTCTTCCATATTTCATTTGAATTTCTTTTTCAGTTAATCCAAAAAAATAATCTTTAATTGAATTTAAAGTTTTATCTGTTGATGATTTAGAAATAGGAATCCATTGATGTTTATTAAAACCTGTTTGACCACAAGTACATAATAATTTAAACTGTAAATCTTTATATTTTGATAAATTCCAGAAATACATATTCACATTATTATTAATATCCATATTATATTTCTTATGGTCATACTCATCAGCAACTGTTGACATCCATCTTGCTAATGTGTATGGTTGAATTTCTTTTTTTTGTTCTTCATTTAAAGAATCAAAATATTGATAATTCTTTTTATCAATTTGTTTAATTACATCAAAAATATTATTTTTATATTCTTTTACCATTGCATTACTCTATAAACATTTATGCTTATATTATAATATATTTTAAGATTTGTCAAGTTGTTTTAATTTTTCTAAATCTGAAACTTTAATATATTTAACTGGTAATTTGTTAACTAAATTATTAACGTTTTCCGCCCATTGTTTAGCTTGATTATTAGGGTCAACATTTGGCAATTTTGTTTGGTCAAATTTAATATTAAATTCATCTAATGCGGCATTAAATGCCCAAGAACAACCCATTGTAGATACAGCTTGCAAAGTTTCAGGAATTCCTTCTAACGCTTTTGCTGTTTCATTTAATGCATCAGCAGTTGCAAGCATATCTTCAGCAGTTGGCTTTAAATTTTTTATTTGATTTTTAGCAGTTTCAATTTCTCCTTTAATATCTGGGTCTGGAATTGGAATTTCTTCAACTTTAGTTGTATATAAATCTAAATTAGGAGTTGTTTCAGCATTAAATTGTTCTTTTAAATTTGTTAAATCAACTGCTTTAATAGCGGATGTATAAGGTTCAATAAATTGATAAGGATTCATATATAATGCATAAATTAGTCCACCCAATGCTCCAATTAAGCCAAATAAATTTTTTAATGGTTCAGCAACAATATTTACAATTGCTGTACTTGCAATTGTATTAACAACGTCTCCCATTGTTTCTGCAACTGATGTTACCGTTTTTATAGAATTAATTAAAGAAGTTAAAGGGATTGGTTGAAGTGTCATTCCACCTTTTGTAAATGGCATTAATTTATCAAATACTGGCCCTAATTCTCCAAATAATTTTATCATTTGATTTTGAGCCGCAATCCATTGAGCATAGGCTTGACTTTGCAATGAAGGTGAATATCTTACCCAATTTGGCTTTTCAGAATCATCAAAATTATCATATACCGACTTATCAATTAGTTGAATATCACTAAATGTATCAGTATCTTTTTCATTTCCTTCTTCAAAAATTAATGAATCATCTCCATTTGCCATTTTTAAATCCTTATTTTAATAATCCTGATTTTGTTCCAGAACTATCAATTGTTAATAATTGATGTCTATTATTTGCTGATTTCAAACTTAAATGAACCCAGCCACTATTTGGGTCAGAAGATAAGTTAGTTGCAAATTCAAGAATTAACTGGTCAAATTCTAAATTATCTCTAATCCAAACAGCTAAATCATAATTATTTACACCTAAAACCTCAATATCTGCCGCTTCACCTTTACAATGCTGACTTGTACTTGCTCCACCAACAGCAACATTTAAAGCTGTTCCTCTATATCCACTATTAATTGTTAATTTACCAAATTGTTTATAAATAGGCTCTAAACCATTAATTGCTAAATATCTTAATTTTTCAATAATATCACTTGGTGGTGTATTATTTATACCTAATTTAGATGCAGTTGATGAGTAACATAAATCTTGCAATGTAAAATGTTCAGATAATTGCAATGATGGAATTGGCGAATTTTCTGTTGATGCAGTTGGTAATGGTGTTGTTTCAATTTGATTTGAAATAATAGTTGGTGTAGTTGTATAATATTCTGTTGTCGGTACTTTAAACGAAGTATCTAATTCAGGTATTGTATTATTTCTATCGTGTCCACCATAAGGTTCAGCAGTAGGTATTCTTGAAACAATTGTACTAATTGTTTCACCAATTTTTCCAACTTGTTCTTGTGGTTGCTCAATAACAGGGTAAGGAACTTCTGGTGAAGGTGTTAAAGGTATAGGTTGTGGTGCAGGAGTTATACCAGCATTAGTTGCATATTCAGCAATACCTTGTAATGTACCAGAAAATGTACCATTAATTTGTGCAGATGCAGATATAAATGATTCAATATTACCAATATTTGTATCTATTTCAGGAGCAGTAATAATACTATCAGTATCAATGCGTGGGGCAGATACATTTATATTACCAGCAGATTCTACTGATATATCACCATCTGTTTTAAAAGTAAAACCTTGTTTAGCTTCCATTTTTATTCTTCCGCCAGAATGAAAATTTATATCACCATCTGTATTAGCCGAAATTCCTTGTTTAGAATAACAATCAAGATAACCATCATCTGATAATTCTACCCAAGCAGTTCCATCTCGATTAATCATATAGATATTACCATTGTCTAATATTAATATTTGAGTTCCATTTCTTGTTCTAAAACGAAATCCAGAATCATATCTATAAGAATTTTCAATATGAGATGGGTCTTTACCATTATCTCCTTTTAATCCCAAAATATTTGGGTCAGTTGTTTCAGTAAGCCAATTTGTTTTATTATCTGTTTCCAGCCAGCCATCATCAATAACAAATGAATGTCCTGTTGGAGATGTATATCCAGAACACATACTTGGAGATTCACGTTTTGAACCTGCTGTTGAGATACCTCTTAATTTATCTTTATCTAATCCTTGTCTTTTTAACGCATCAATTATTGGTTTATAAGGTGCTTGATATTGTTCTTTTCTATATGCTAAAACATCTGAATTAACATCAGGATTGGTTGATTTCATATTTACTTCACATAATGCATCGTGATTATCAGAAGTGTATGCACCTGGAATACCTGGTAACATAAAATTCATATTAGGATTAACTGGACAAGAAAACCAATAAGGATTTGAGTTTTCACCAGAAATACAAGCATAAAAAATAAAAACATAGTTACCAACATATGGCATTGGATTCCACCAACCAAAACTAACTGGAGCATCAATATTTGTTTGATTTGGTCTAACAGGCGTTGTTCCATATGAAGGAGAAGCATAATATGCTGTAATCCAATTTGTTGGATTTGTTTTATCATTATTAGAACTTAAAATCCATACTTTAATTTCTCCACCTCGTAAAATCGAACGTGTATCCATAACTTCTGCCATATAAATACGACTTTTATCAAAAGTTCTATCACGAGATTGTTTTTCAGATTGTGTTAAATGAGTATCTAATCTTGCCATTATTAAACCTTCATAAAATTACTATGCATAAATGATGCGTGTATTGCACCTTCAATAGTTTGAGTAAATTTACCATTTTCAAAATAACTTGTTACATATAAAACTTGATATATTCCAGAAATATCAACAGCATTTTCTAAATCATATAAACCATTTCCATTAGAATTTTGTTCAACGGCTGTTTTCATATCAAATACAAAATATTTAGCATTTGACAAATTCATCATTGTTTTAATATCACCATTAATATTTTTTTCAGAAAATAAATCTAACCAATATGGGTCTCCTAAAATTTTAATTTTAAGTTGAATTAAATTTCCTGTATTATATAAATTTGCAAAACCTGCTTTTGCACAGTTATAATCAATTGAACCTGTTTTTGAAGCTGTTGTAGCTGTACCAAATGGGTCATTCATTACAGTAATATTTCTTGTACCTAATAACTTCATCTTTTCTTTATTACTCAAGCAATGATATATATCATCCATATATAATCTTTTATCTGAAGCCAAATATCTAACATTTCTTAAATTTTGATAAGATGAATATTCATCAAGAACTTTTTTAAATGCTTCTTGATTAGATAATTTTTCATTTTCATTCTTTTTAATATCAATTAAATCTTGAACTCGTTTGGCATTTTCAAGAGAAGTAGTTATGTTTGGTGTATTAGCAACAGTATCAGCTAAATAATTTTGTGATGAATTTAAATACCATAATTTATCAATTTTTGTATTTAATTCTAATACACTTGTATCTTCTCCATTAAACAAATACTTATATCTCTTTTTTAATCCATTAGTTATTTTCATATCATTTAATGAATCAAGTTGCATTTGTTGAATTGTTTTATTATATGCATCAATTGCCATAGATGATGTATCATTTGGATTATTTTCATATGCAAATTGCTTACTTGTTTCAATAAACCATTTTAAAAAATAATTTTTTTTAAAAAATACATTCATCGTTAATTTATAAACTTCACGACCTTCACGATTAATTAATGGTGTTGCATTAAAAATAACTTTTGCAATTCTATCTCTTAATTGCGGTGAACGATGACATACTTCTTGAAAAACATTTTCTAATAAATCATTATTATTAACTTTATAAACTATTTGTCCTTTATTCGCAGTATCAATATTTTCTCCAACTTTATCAAAAATACAATCTTTAAAATTATTAAAAGGAGTATATTGTTTACTTTTTTGAGATGTAGATTTTGGTAATGCTGAACCAATAGGAATATATTTTCCATTTTCAGTCATTGAATATAAAGTTCCATTATTTGATAACTGCCCATTTTTTGTATTTTTATATGTCCACTCATATCCGTATGTTGAAGTTAAATCCTTTTCATTATTAATTGTTGATTGATTATCTTGATATTGAGTAGTATCTTCTAAAAATTCTTCTGATGAATATAAATTAATAGTTACAAAATCGCCAGAAGGAAAAAATTTTTTTAATTCTGGATGTAAATTAAAATATTGTAAATTAATTTGTTCTTCTAAATTCTTTTTAAAATCTTCAACAGTTACTGCTTTTATTGGTGCAATATTATTTAACAAACTTATATCTTTTGAAACAATACCCATTGATGTTCCAACCATTTTTATTTGCCAAGTTGTTCCTGAATCCACGACATCTGATTCACAACTTGTTACAATTGTACTATAAGTAATTAATCCACCAATAGGATTAATAGGATTATTTTTTGGTGGTTCATAACCAGTAAACCAAATATCAATAAAAAATGGAATTTGCATAGGATTTTCATATCCTAATAATTTAGAAATTGCTGTAATTTTATTAAATAATGAACAACCGTTAATTTCTTTAACTGTCATATTCATATTAATATTAATTGAATTATCAGAGCCAACAACACCAAATGCATTTTTCATTGTAAAACTATCTAAAGAATAGTTTGAACTTACTCCTGTTTCCATTATAATAATTTTAGAACTATCAGGAACATAAACCGAATTAGAACCTGTTTTATTTTGTTCAATAATATAATCTTGAATATCGTGAGGTACCATATACCAACGAATATTATAAGTTACATTATCATAAAATTGTAACAAATTAGGTTGGTAATTCCATTTTTTTAATTCTTTATCAACTTGCTCATCATAAAAAGCCATAAATTTTTATCCTTTAAAAATAGGTCATTAATCTTTCTTTTGTTGGACAACGAATAATTAAACCTTCTTTAAAATCAAATATTGGGTCTGAAATCTTTTCTCTATTAAAATATGAGAATATCCAACTTAATCTGGCTGAACCATATAATAAATATGCTAAACCACCTGGTTTATATTGATAATCACTTGGAATTAACATAAACATATCACTTGAATCTTGTGGAATATCAATAGGTTGGTAATAACCACGATAAAATTGATTAACAGGTGTATTTGTATATAAACTATAATCACTAAATTCTACCATTTTTTATCCTTACCAAGTCCAACCAGCTCTATCAAAACTATATTTTCGGGGTGTCATTGCAAATCCTTCTGAAACGGAATCATCTGCATATACATTTGAATTACTTTCAACGTCTTTTTGAATTGAACTTATTGACATATTTTTTAAATTCTGTGTTAATTCATCATTTCTTGTTCCATCATCATTATATGCAACTTTTTGTACACAATTTAAAACAGAATCGGGAACTAAAATAGTTGTTCCGCCTTTATAATTATCTAAATACATAACGCCCATTTTATAATAATCTAAATCAAAACGTTTTTTGTATTTTTGTAAATTTGGTTGAACTTCTAATTCAATATGCATTTGTAATTCAACTGGTAACCAATTCTTTAAATAGAATCTATCATTTTTATTAACACCTGTTGCAGTTGGTTGAGTTATAATTTTTGAAGTATTAACAGGAATACCATTAATATATCTTGTTTCAGATGTATTATTCATATTAATTTTATCACCATATCTAGTATCATAAAATTCTCCCGTTACTGAATCAGTATATAATTGATTAATACTCTCAAATGTTGATAAATTTAAATTTAATCCTAATCCAACATAATCTTGGTCATCAGGTAATGTATAACTAAAAGATTTAACAACAACTGGTATATTATCTAATAAATTATTCCAACCATTTAAATATAAAATTGGTGGTGGCATACCAGCAACACTATTATCTCCACGATTATTTGCTGTTTCGCCAAAATCACATTTTGTTACTGCACGAAGAAACCAAATAGCAGATAACATATGTCTTGCCATTTCTTTTGAATCAGCAGTAAAAACAGCATCAATGCTATAAGTTGGTGGTGGAGTATTTTTATAATGGCTCACCGCTAAATTTGAATGAATAATTTCTGTTCGTTCATAATTAACTTGGTGATTAATTGATATTCTTGGCGTATATGGAAATACAATACCAACAGTTGGCTTTAGACATTTATATAAAAAGCCATAAATATTTGAACCATTATAAGTTCTAGTTTCACTTCCTAAAACATATCTAATTCTATCAATATATTCTTCATTATTTTTTGCTAATGGAGATACATTTAAATATACTCGTTTATCTGTAACTGAACTTTCATAATGACTATGATTTGCTCCAGTATAACGAGGTTTTGTTGGCTGTACTGGTATTAATGGAGTTGGTGTTGTTTTGGTACTCGGTTTTTTACGAGTTGAGTTAATAGCTTGCTTTTTAGTTGAAGCTATTTGGTCACAACTAACATTTTTATCTATTTGACAGTATCTAATATTTTCATATCTATAATAAACCATTAAAAATCCTTATAACTATAATTATATTTATAAGGATTTTCTTTAACCATTTTATTCGTTTAATTTCTTTTTTTACGAGGTCGTCCTCTATTTGCAACAAATCTTATTGCTTCTCCAACCCCTTTAACAGTTAATATCTTATCATTATATTTGGCAGTTTTATCATTATGTAATATAAATTGTAATCCATCATACAACTCATATCCTTCAAATTCAACATCTTCTTTTCCAATAACATCAGTTTCAATATCAGTTTCTAAATAAACTTCAATAACTCTTTTTGCTTCTGCCATATCATATGCTTCTAACAAGCATTCAATAGGCATATTGCTAACTTCTTTAATCATTTTATATGGAACTGGAATTGGTTCTTGACTACTGGTAATTGGAAAGAACAACGGCTGAACACCAAATATAATCTCTTGTTTATCTTTATCAATGTTAATGGATTCAATTATCCATTCATCTGTTGAATGTTTAGATAAATTATCTAAACAAATATGAACATTATTTACTTGTAAAATACCCCTTTCAATGAGTTTTAAAGTTTCCTCATAACTTAATCTTCTTTCAAACATTTTTTCACAACCTCAAAATTAATAATATTGTTTTTAATTGATAATTTTATTTTATCATTTTTATTGTATTTTCCAAATACAATATTTTTTGCTATTTCATTTTTGATTTCATTAGTAATAACGTGCTTCATCGGTCTTGCACCATCTTTAGATGATTTAACCTTTGAAATGATATACTCTATAATATCATCATTAAAAACAAAATCAATCTTTTTTTGCTTTAACATTTCTTTTAATTCATTAAGAAATTTTTTACAAATTTCTTTTAACACATTTAATGGTAAATCATTAAATGTAATTACTGAATCAATACGATTTCTAAATTCAGGCAAAAAGCTATCTTCAAAATCCTTATCAGATGGACTTTCATCAGTATTACCAAATCCAATACGAATTTTATGACTATTATATGACCCAACATTTGAAGTCATAATTAAAAATACATTTTCAAAAGATACACTTTTACCCATTGACGATGTTAATTTACCATTATCCATTACTTGTAAAAGTAAATTATGAATTTTCGGATGAGCTTTTTCTATCTCATCAAGTAATAATATGCAATATGGATTTTCATCAATTGCATTAATTAATAATCCATTTCCTGCTTTACCATTGCCTGCATCTTTATATCCTGGAGGGGCACCAATTAATTTTGGTACAGAATGTTCTTCCATATATTCTGACATATCAAAACGTATCAATGGTATATTCATTGATTTAGCTAATACTTTACATAATTCTGTTTTACCCACACCAGAAGAACCCTTAAACATCAGCGAAGATGCTGTTTTATTTGATTCTCGTAAGCCAGACCGAGAAATGATTACAGCATCACTTACTTGTTTAACAGCTTCATCTTGACCAATGATTTCTTTTTTAAGGTTTTCTTCAATATGCTGATACATATTTTCTTCAGTCTGGGAAACAGTTGATAATGGAAGATTTAACATTCTAGCAATTGTTTGTTGAATTTGTGGAACATCACATACACATTCATTAATATGCTTACAATATGCTCCTGCCATATCCAGTACATCAATAGCTTTTTCAGGAAAATGTTTTTCAAACATATATTTTTTTGTTAAATCCAAAATTGAATCTCTTGCTCTTTTTAAATATTTTATTTTATAAAAATATTCATATTTTGATGAAATTTGAGCAAGAATTTTTTGTGTTTCTTCAAATGTTGGCTCATTAATAACTAATTTATAAAATCTTCTGGTAAAAGCTTCATCATCTTCCATATATTTTCTATATTCTTCAAATGTTGTTGCCCCTATAAGTTTTAATTTTCCATCAGTTAGTAATGGTTTTAATAAATTAGATATATCAATTTGCCCAGAATTAGGAGATGAATTACATACTGTATGAATTTCATCAATGAATAATATAATATTTTCTTTTTTCATCATAATTCTATACAAATTTTTAATACGATTTTCTAACTCACCTTTAATACCAATATTTGACATTAAAGATAATGTATCTAATTGTAAAAATGTTGTATTCTTATCATATGTTAAATAATCATAAGCCAAACCTTCAACTAATTTTGTTTTACCTACACCTGAATATCCAACCAATAAAACATTAGGTTTGTCTTTTCTTAATAAAATTTGTTTTATTAAATCTAAATCGTCTGTTCTTCCAACAATAGGAATCCAATCAGTAGATTTAACTTTTTCAGTTAAATTTATTGTAAAAGATTTCAAATATTCTTCTTCCGCATTATTTTCATTGGTTTGATTATTGATAATTGGTTCGATTCTTTCTTCAATAATAATATCAGCGGTCAGTTCTTCAAAAACTTCATCAATAAACTCTAAATTAATTCCATATTTTGTTAAAATAATTGTTGAAATATCAGTCTTTAAAAATAAAAATGCTCCTAATAAATCAATCCAATGTAGTTCAGGAATAACTTTTATAATATCAGCACTTCCTTTACTGCATACACTCACATATGAAATGTAAGCACTTATTAAAGGACTAATTTCCATTTCATTTGGGTCATCTTCATCAGTTAACTTTTCAATTTTATCTGAATTAAAAATGAAATCATTAACTTCTTCAACCAATTTTTTATATTCTTCTGGTTTTTTATTATTTAGAAGATTTTTAATATAATCAAATTGTAACAAAGCCGCTAAAAAATGCACAGGTAATAATGTTTTAGCCTTAGATTTTTTAAGAAATTCGGTAGCTTGTAACCCTATTTCAGTTAACATACTTTGTTCATTTAATTCAATTGACATTTATATTTTTCCTTCATTCTAACAATATCTTTTTTATCATTATCATCTAATGTAATAGATTTAATTCTAAATTTAATCTTAACATTTCCACGTTTTTTTCTATCTTTTTTCAATGGATAACCAATATTTAACAACATAAAAGGTTGTTGAATATTATTAATTAAATTTTTAGTTATTTGAATTTTCTTTTCTTCACCAAATAATTTAAATGTTTTGATATTTTCTGTTAACAAATCAAGAGGAGTAACATCAATATATTTTGTAATAATTATATCGCCATTCCGAGAATAAGTAATATTTTCATCTTCGTCTGGTTTAATATTTACAGAAACAATATACTTGTTACCATTATTATCTTTAATTAATACATTATCTTGTTTATAAAATTTTGGTGGTATTTTAATTATGGCAGTTTCGCCATTTTTAGAATTATAAATTACCTCTTTTCCCTTAAAAGCTTGAGTTGTAGTTATATTGATAACAATTGAAGTTGGCAATGATGATACTATTTTTTTAGCATTATCATATTCTTCTTTCAATTCTATAAATTGCTCTGCATTACCTGTTACTTTATTATCTGGATGATATGTTTTACTTAGTAATCTATAAATTTTATTTAATTTTGTCAGGGATTTTATTTTTTTTAAATTAAAAAATGACATACTTATACCTCTATTTTGAGGTCATCTTAAATCATTTATTTTTTATTGTCAATCTTTTTGTTTTTAAAATTCCAATTTTTTCTTTCTTTATTAATTTCTGATACAAATTTTTCAAAAAGAAGTTTCTGTTCACGATTTATTTCCTGATTTTTTAAATAACATTTATAATTTTCTTTATCAAAACCAATAAAAATTTTTTCATCAGGGTTTTCAGGCATTATAAATGTACAAGGAATATTTGCTAAAATTAATGGAGATTCAAGCTGTGGTAATTCTGGATAAACAGTTTGATAAACATATTCAGTTTTAACTGTTGTACAGGCACATAATAAAATAGCTAATAAAATAATTAATATTTTTTTCATATTAAACCTTTAATTATTATATATTTCGAATTTTTTATTTTTTAAAAATTCATAAAATTCATTCATTTTAGGAAACATTTTTTGAATCATTTTTTCTAAATCTAATGGATTGATTAACTTAAATTTATCTGGAAGTTGAATACGACTACCAACTGTATATAATTTTTTAACAGCCATTTTTAATTGTGTTATTGGAATATCTCCACGAACATTTTTATTTTCAAATGTATTTGATAAATTTTTAAATGCATCTACTAGCTTCTCACCAATAAGAGAAACAGTTTCTCCAAATGATGCCAACCCATATTTTCCAGAAATAAAATCTCTAGCAGAAATTAAAGATTCATCATATGATTTATTTTTATAAAGACTATCAATATATTTTAAATAAACTTTAGATGTATCCATATCCATTCCATATTCATCACATTTAATTAAAGCATCTTTTAATTTATCAGCTTCTTCTTTACTATATGGATAATTTGCAGAATTTGGTAAGCACCAAACGCTATAAAAATTACTCGGATGAATTTTATATTTTGATTCATATATTTCATACATAATATCATATCCACGATGATGTTCATCGGAACGAGCAATTGGAATAATAGTATTATCTTTTAATGAAATCATTACATATCCAACTTCATCATAATCACCAACTTTTAATTTTTCACCGCCACTATTATTTTCTAAAATTCTCGCTTTCCAATTTTTTATATCTTTCAATGAATTAGTTATTTTAAAAAAATTACTTGGTATATTTTTAGGTAATTGAAATGTTGTAAAATCTTTTTGCTCATTAATAAGTTTAATATTAGATAATTTTAATACTTCATTTAATTCATCTTCATAGTCGTTTTCATAATAATAATCATTTATATCAAAATCTTCATCATTAAGTTCTCCATTGTAATAATAGTCTAATGAAGGTGGAAGTTTTTCTATATCTAAAATTTTATATTGTGAAGGATAAAAAATACATATCAAAGTTGATTTTCTATCATTATAAATAGCAGAATCATATCCTTTTTCAATTAATTCTTCTCTAAAATATTCATTCATATTACTATCTGTAAATTCCATTTGAAAATCATCATAATTTTCAATTTTGTAAGGATTATTAAAAGTTAATTCAGCTTTATATACAACGGGAATTTCTCCCTCAATTAATCCTTCATCCCATTCACGTTTAGCATATGATTTAGCTTGTTCATAACTTGTTGTAAAATACAAAGCAGAATCATTATACATTTTCAATTTACTTGTTTGACTTCCGTGATATGCAATTATTTTCATTTTCTACCATCCATAATAAGTTTTATAAATTAATTCATCCAAACCATCATCAATAATAACAGGTAATTCCTGCCCATTACGTTCAACTATCCCCCAGTTTGCGATTCTTGTCCAATCATTAATCATCATTGGTTGATAATCTGTCATATATCCATATAAATTAAAAAGGAATTCATTTTTTTCTGAATAAACTTCTTCATTCATAAATTTTTCCATTAAATCACTATTATATCTTTTAACATAATATGGATTTTTATTAGGTTTATATATATCATAAATATATTCTATTGTTAAACATACTTCTGCCCAAGAAACACCAACTAATCTTTTAAAATCAGATGGTTTAATTTTTGATGCCAATTCCATTTCAATCCAAGTATAATTATTCTCATCAGCTTCATAAATTTTTGCAAAAATATCATAATTATTTCTACCCCAATCAGCTTCGTGTTCATTTTGAGCAATACCTTTTTTATTTTTAGCTATTTTTAACGCCTTTTCATCATCAACTCTGTAAACAATTCTGGAAGAACCTGTACCTATTTTTTGCAAACGCTCATCACAATATTTTTTTCTTCCACTAAATGTTGGAATACGAGAAAATTCTTCTAAATTAAAATTTATTGGATAAGCCATTTCTTCTAACGGTTCTTCAACGCCAGCCATTTCTAAAACAGTCTTCATAAATTTTGATATTTCCATATTTATATCCTAAAAATCCCTATAATGATATTTATTACAGGGATTTTTATATTTTTTAATATTCACCGTGCCACATCAACACTCTTGATTCTTTATCATAAAAGAATTTCCAATTTCCTTCTGGGCAGTCAGTATAATCATAATTTTTTGAATACAATCTATTGCCTTCACCATCTTTAATGACCATTTTTCCTTTGTCATTTTTAGAAATTAATTCAACAGAAAACAAATACTCATCAGCATTTTTATTAATCCATTTATTCATAAAAATGCAAAAGTCATTCAAAAACCAAACAGTTTCAGCATTTTTTGCAAATGTTTCAACTCCATCGGTAATAAGAATTGGATTAATCAAACCGAAACGATAATAATTTTCAGTTCCAGTAGCATAAGCCATCAGTTCATTCAATTCATCAGAAGTTTTCATTTTATTAACCTTTCATTGTTGTTTTTGATAAGGTTAATATAACATATAAAAATTACTTGTCAATAGGAAAAATCAATTATTTTAAATTTAATTCACATTTAATTTCAGGATTTAATGAATTTTTTGCCATACATACTTCATAGTTATTAATTTTCATAAGTATAATGTCTTTATCCTCATTAAATGTCAATTCATTAACTTTATTATTGAAATCATTAATATATTTAATAGATTCTTTTTCATTATGTTGAAGTTGAACTTGTTGTTCAATAGAAATATCTTTAATTGTATTTAAAGTATCAACTTTATTTTCTAATTCAGATTTTTGAATTAAAAGAGTTTGAACCTGTTCCTTAGCCTTAGATACTTCATCTGACATATATTTAAATCCGCCATAAATTCCAAAACCTAAAGCAATAATTATTAAGTATGGTAAAAGTTTTAAAAATAATTTCATAATTAATCCTTAATAACCAAGTGTTTCTCCAAATATAGATTCATTTAATTGAAAATCTTTCATATTATCATATTTTTGTGAAAACCAATGATTATTCCATAATAAAGGTACTTTTTCACAATATTTTAATTCATTCTGTCTACAAACAACATACATTTTATTATCTATTATTGTAAAATATCCTGTATCATATCCATCATATTTTGTATATTTTTCAATATCATCATCCCAAATTATTTGAAATAAAGCACATTGTGCATTAAATAAATTATCCTCTATATATCCATCTCGCCAATAATTACCATCTTCATTAAAATAACTTTGATTCCACCCTTTTGTAGAATATAATTTTGTATTAACAAGAATATAATTCATCATTTGTGTATGAACAAATTTATTAGCATCACCAAATACATATAATCTATTTTTTAAATCATAAATTACTCTAACAGGTATATTCTTAAATCTTGCATTTATAGTATTAATAAAAATATTTTCTGATTTTGTATAATAAATTATCCCATTATCTGTTTTCAAATATGATTCATTAATTATATTACCTTTTACATTTAAACACTCATTTGATATTTGTGTCAATGATTGACTACCGCCCTCAATAAATGCAGAAGCTAAATCTCCACGGTGATGCCAAACATCTAAACATCTATTAACTAAAACTAACATTTGTGAAGCTGACATATTTAGCTGATATTCATCTAATATTTCTAATAATGGAGATATACCATAATCACTCCAAGCATCAGAACCATCTGGCAATTTACACCAATCATAAAAACCTTTTTTATCTAAAAATTCTGAAAATATAGAAAAATCATCTTCACTAACGTTTTCTAATTCTGGGTAAGCATTACGACATTCTTCATATGGAAACCATTGTGTATGTCCAGCTAAAGCTGTCATTGAATCTAAAATCATTGTATTTTTAAAAATAATTTCAATCCATTTTTTAATTTTATTTTCAGGAAATCTAACAATTTCTCCCATTTTCATAAATTCTGTAAGAGCTTGTTTATATTCAGTTGGCTTAATTAATGGAAACCATATATTTTCATTTTTATTATATTCAAACTTTTCTAAAATATTATATGGTTGATAATCTTCATATATATCATATAAATCAGAATCATCTGTCCAAGATTCATTTATTTGAGTTACACCAGCTATTCGTAATACTTCATTAATAGTATCATTATAATTATCTTGTTTATCAATATTTCTTGCAGATTTAATTAATTTCTTATCTAATAATACATAAATTGTTTCATCAGATGGCGTATCAAAAATTAAACAATTATAATTATTATCAATTAATGCCTGTGCTTCTTCATTATCTAAATCAATAGGGTCAAATTCTCCTTCTTCATCCCCTAACACTTCCCACAAATCATAAATATCAGCAACATTTAATTCATTTTCATTAATTTCAAATTCAACAACAGAATCATAATATTCATTTGCATAATTTATATCATCGGTAGTCCAAATATGATTGCTTCCTGATGGTATTCCATAATTATTATATTGACTATTATATCCTCTATATAATTTCATTTTTTTATTCCATCATTAAAATTTTATTATGTTTAATTAAAAATACATTGTTATCTGTTGTAATAATCTCATAACCAGGAAAAGCATTTTCTAATAAAGATACCTCACCATCATCACGACTATTTAATGTTTCAGAACTTTCAATAATTTTTTCTAATTCATCTTCTGTAATATAACGTTTTGGAGTATATTTTCTTATCCAACCATTATCATTAACTAAAAATGGTTGATAACTTTCTTGTACTTCTTCTTGACTATTTTCTTTTTCATCTACATTCGCTGTATCTCTTAATTTACTTAAACGAACATATTTTCTAATATTAGTTAATGATAATTCAACAGGTTTATTCATTTGATAAGTAGAAAAATTCCAATCTTTATTATCAGCTACATAATTTATTGTATCAATCATATCTAAAAATATTTTAGGGAAACTATCATTTCTTTCTAATTCAACAAAAATAATATATTTGTTATCATCGGTTAAAGAATCTGAAATTTCAATATCTCTAATTTCAATATAATAAAATTTCTCAATAAAATCTTCTAATTCTTCAGCAGCATCTAATTCATTAACAAAAAAAGCAACAGTAATATTATCTTCATCAATTTTTGAAGTATATTCATCAACACTTACATAAGAAGAAATTAAATTGGCTAAATCTTTTTCTCTTAAATCTTCACATAATTTCATTTACTATCCTTAAATTTCATCACCATTTGATACAACTGATTCAATATTTTCATCATTATCATTTTCATCATCCAATTTCTTTTGAATGGCATCTAAATCATAAACATTATCATTAATAATGTGTTTATTTGGAATCAAAATATCAATTAACCATATATCTTTTTTCTCCATAATTGGTTCATATTTTCCTGTACGAGTATTATATTTAATATCTTTTTCTGTCTTATATTCTTTAGGAAGATATTCATATGATTCTTTATATTTAACTAAACAATCATATTTTGATAATAACACACTTCCTTTAATATCAGGTTTTTTATCACGAGGAGTTTTTAATATAATATTAGTAAAATGTCTTAAAAATTTTACTTCAATAACTTCGGCATCAAACCAATTAGGAAAAGCATATACATTTAAAATATCAAAAAAATCATCAATATTCATTAAAACATCTAAATAATTTTCATTTTTATATATATCATTAATAAATTGATATTGCTGTAACAAAAATAAATTCATTATTGTTCCTTATCTTTAATATAAAAGTATTTATTATATTATTTTTATTCATTTACTTAAAAATCTCCTTGAAAAATCCAAGGAGATTCTTAAATTTAGTTGTTGTAAAAATTAACAAAAATATATATTACTTATCTCCAAGTAAAATAATACCTTTGCCTGTTAATTCTTTTTTCAAATATGCTAACTGTTCAGGCATATCAAAATAATAAGTTTTATTATCTTTGATTTTTATTGCTGTCAAACGGTCATTATCATCTTCTGAAATAACAAATCCTTTTTTACCAAACATTTCAATAAATGAAGAATTTTCTTCTGGTTCAAAGTTATAAGGTTTAAATGCTTGGCGAACTTTAGATTCTAAATCCATTAAGACTGCTTTTTCAGCAGTTGACCATTCATAATTAACTGATTTCATTACAATATCACCAACAACTTCTTGAATTTTTTCACAAAAAGAATCACTATCATAATAACTTTCCATACCTTTAGGTAATTCCATATCAAATTCTAATTCTTTATTAGCATTAAAAGCAATATTTCCAACTTTTGCTATAACTTGTGAAAATTCTTTATCTTCTAATTGAATAATAATAGTATTTTTATCATCATTAATTAATATTTTGTATTTACTAACCATTAGCATTCCCTTCATTATCTGAAATTAATGCATTGTTAGATACTTTACCAAAAATTAATGTATCTGATGCCGCACAATATTTAATTTCTTCCACATTAATATAAACAATTAAATTAAATGGATTTGCTTTGTTTGGACGATTTAACAATGGTGAAAATTTAACTTTTTCAACGCTACATCCCTTATAAATTGAATGACATTGATTTGGGTTTGATAAAGATAATTCAAAATCAAATGATGTTCTCATTAATACATCATATAACTCTCTTTCTACTGAACCATCTTTCGTACTTCTTAAAGTCAATATTAATATTTTATCTGATGCAGACCAGTTTTCATTCATCATATCAGCATAATTCTCAACTGTCAAATCAGGCAACTCCACCATAAAAATATTATCAGGAATGACTTGTAAAGTCTGTTCATTTCCAAGTTTAAATCGTGTACTAAACTTATTATCCCAATTATATTTTTCTTTTACTACATCCTTATCCATTCTCTTTTTCCTTTTTCATAATAAGTAAATTTATTATGAGGTAAAAGAAAAAAAGATGCAATATTATTATCGCATCTTTTTAATATTTTTTGGCTCAATGAAGATATGAGCATATCATATGATTTTGTCTTATTTGATAAAAGCAGGAATTTAAAACAAGTAAGAAGATACTTTTAGGCTAATAAGACCATAAGTATAATAGCGGTATTTCAGGATACTGCTATTTTTATTTATACTTTATTATATCTATTAATGCAAAAATAAAAACTGTAACATTAATAAATCGTATCGAAAGCCTATTTTTAATCCTTTGGCAGTGGTAAAATATTTTTCTTAAATTCCGTTTGTACTTTATTACTGTCTAAACTTTCCATAATTTTAACTATTTCGTCTTTTAATTCTGGATGTTTTTCTAACAATTTTTCATAAATTAAATAAGCAACATAACTATTTAAAACATTTGGCATTACTTGTTCAATATAAGTTGAAATAGTTTTTAATACAAATATCTTATATATTTGCTCATTATGAAAATCAATTGTAACATTTAATTGTGGAATTTCTCCTAATTGTGAAAACATTTCATTGATAGATTCTTCAGCAAACATATTTATTTTAGCAATTTTAACTTCATACATATTTTTTACTCCAAATCCGTCAATAATGAAATAGATTCTATTTTAATATCCTCATAATCCCAACAATCTTCCTCACACCAATCAATATCATCATAATCATATTTTTGCTGTCTAATAATATTACGAACTTGTTCTTCATTTTTAGCGTGAATATTTAAATATCCAATACAGTCACCCCTTCTGGATGCACTTAATTTAACAGAAAATTGTGGTAAATTATATTCCTCTCCATCGGCAATACCAGTTCCAAAATATGGGTCAAAATTTTGTTGTATATATTCAGCAAATTCGCCATAATATTTACATACTTTATTTTTATTATCAAGATATTCTTTCCATTCTTTATTATTCATTATTCACCTCAATATTTTCAAATTCTTTATATTTTTCATCCTCGTATACATTACCACCAATATAAAAATCCAAACCTAACTCATTAATATATTTGATTGAAGTCAAATCAAAATCGGCATATCCTTCCAATAATTCAACTTCACCAAATTCTCTTACAATAGATTCAAAATCAGTATCATTACCATTTTCATCAATATAAACAATAAAATCATTTTCAAAAACAGCTAAAGCACCATCTTCATATACAAGTTGATTTGGTTCAAATCTTTCAGAATGTGAAAACAAATAACCAATTGTTCTTTGTTCTCCATCAACCATATAATAAATATCATTGGCAGTTGGAGTATTTTCAGGATACAATAATTGTTTCTCTTTAGAATCATAAAATCTAAATTTAACAGGATTTTTTCTAATCATTTGTAAAATTCCTTATCATATAAATATTTTTTGTTTTCTTTTCTTCAATATTATAATTAAATCGTGAATAAAATTTAATTAAAATATCTTCTGGTGTTCCATAACAGTTTGAAATTAAAAGTTTGCTATTCATTTTATTTTCATCAAGCCATTTACAAAATTCTTCCATAATTACTGTACCAATTCTATTTCTACAATATTTTTCTGGAATTATAAAATTATTTAACCATACCAGTTTTTCATTTTCCCATATCGTTAAATCAAATTTAATATGAAATTGTTTAATAAAAGGATGATAAAATTTCATTTTATTTTCCCATTGCAACAAGAATTAATGAATTAGCTTTTACTTCAACTTCTGAATTTTCAAGCAATTCACTTTCTTCATTACTATATAATGACATATCAAAATCTCTTAATTTACCTCTATGTTTAACACATTGAAGTCTGGCATTTGCATCAAATTTTTTATCTGCAACAACGTGATAACCATTTTTAGTTTCAAAAGTTTCAAGATAAAATTCACCACATAATTTCTTGACAACATTTAATACATTAACATCTTTTGTATCAACATCAAACATCCATCTACGACCATCTCGGTCAGAAGATTCAGCTAATTGAGTTACAGATGGAACAAGTTTATTAAATATTTTAACCGAAACTTGTGGTTCTTTAACTCCTAAATAGGAATCTAATTGACGATTTATAACATCACGAGCGGCTATTAATGTTTTCATTGTTGATTTTCTATCAAGTGTCATATATAAACGACACTTAAACATTTCAACAACAGTTTTCATATCTTCCTTTACACGTTCAAAATATTCTTCATTATCAACAAGCCATTGACGAACAAAACATTCTTGTTTTTCTTTATCAAGCAAAACAGGAAATTCACCATCTTTATAATCCTTTGCTCTTATTAAAGCAACAAATTTATAATAAGTTTGTTCAGGCTTCCATTGAACAACATTTTTAACTTTATCAAAATTATCAACTATTAACATTTTAATTTTCCTTTTTAATATGGTAAACGATAATTTAATTTGCCTTGGCTTTTATCTTGTAAATGAAAACTTAAAACTTTGGTAGGGTTAAAACGGCTTTCTTCATTTTTAAAATAAAATTCTAATATGTGTTCTTTTAATTCGTTGCCATTGAGATTTTCCCATTTTAGTTTTACACGATTTACCTTAACAAGATTTCCTAAATTACTCCAAGTAGAACAAGAATATCCATATTTTGTCCATTCCCATTGTCGAGTAAACCAATTACCAGTTTCAGATTTAGCAATTTCAATACGACAATTATCTGCATATCTTCTTGAATAAAATCTTACACATTTTACCATTTTTTCATCCACTTAAATGTTTACAAAGAATGTTTTTTAATAAACCAAATCAAGAAATAAATCAATCCACCCAATACAGCAACTTTTAAAATTTCAGCAAAGAACATCAAAACAACAATAACAATGTAAATATCAACACCAATCATCGCCCATTTCTTTGCTTCATCTGGATAAGTCATCATTCTGTGAAATGCATCTCCACATTTCAATCCAAAATTAGCAACAAAACTTTTAATTTTTTCTAACATTTCTTTTATCCTTCCTAATTTCAATAATGTTATTTTCATATCCTTCATTAAGAATCTTACCTTCAACATTATAAGTTCTTTTTACCCAATACTTTTCTCCAGCATAAGTTACTGGAGAAACACTTAATGAAAACATATTGTCATTGATTTTATCAATCAATCTTACTTTCATATGTTTGACACCATCAAAAACAGTATCTCCAATATTAACATCGTTTAAATCAATTTCTTTAATTTTAACTTTTAATCTTTTCATAAGCATCTCCATAAATTAAAAATCCTTATGTTCATAATTTAACATAAGGATTTTATTTGTCAAGGGATTTTTTATTTATTAATATAATTTTCTATGATATATTCAACCAAATCTTCTATTTTATTCAAATCAGCAAGCACCTCATCTGTCTTTACTGAATATAATTTATGGTCAACATCTTCATATAACCACCAAGTTATTAAATCATAACCTTCTGGTGTAACCAATTTTTCCATTAATGCCCCAATAACTGAATATAATTTATCATCAATACCTATTAAATCACAACATTTTAAAGCTTTATTAATTCCATCCATATAATTTGAATGTTCTCGCATTGATGTAACACAATAAATTAATGTTTCTTTTAAACTTTTTTCTTTATTAAATTTATTATCTTGTTTTGCGTTATCAAATAACTCATTTATATTAAACTCTTTCATTATAAAATATATCTCCCGTAATTATTTCATTTGTTACATATAGCAAAAATACTTGTAAAAGTAAAAATATAAACAATAATACTGGTGGTAAATTACAAATTATCATTATTATTGTCGGTATTAAAGCACACAACATTATTAATAACGATATTAAATATGATATTATTTTTCCCTGCCAATTTATTCTTTTTTTATATTCAAATCCAAAAATTTTTGCAACCCATTCATTAAATTTAACAGTATTATTTTTTGATTGATAAATTGATTTTAAATAACGAATTTCATAATTATTAAAATAATATCTGATATTTTCTTCAACATCAACCATTTTTTCAACACAGGACATTTTATATTTCATTAACATATTATATAAATATTGCTCATCATAATCACAATTTTTTAAATCTTTTATCAAAATGTTAACAATTTTTTTATGTTCTTTATTCATAAATCTTATCCTTTGAAATTTTAAGGGGGGTTGTTCCCCCTTAAAAGAAAGTTAATTATTTATTTTCTTCAATAAACTTTTCCATATCTTCCAACGAAGAAAATTCATTAACATCAACCAATGGTACAAATTTTTCAATCAATTCAGATTTTGCTTCTTCTTTAATAAGCTCATCCTGATATTTTTCTTTAATTTCATCAATATTGAATGTATTATCAGTTCCATCTGGCATATACAATTCTCTATTTAATTTATTACTTGCTTTTCTCATTTCAACACTATCTTTATTAGATTTAATGATAGCAATATCACTTTTTTGTTTTTCAATAAGTAAATCATACTGCAAATTCTGATTTTCAAACCTTGTAATAGTATCTTCACAATTTTTCAAACAACTATTTGTATCATTCATAATTGCTTTATTTGTATTCAATTGAATAGCATATTTAGCAAATAAAATTTTATCATTTTTATCTTTAGCTTTTTCAAGATTATCTAAAATCTGTTCTCGTTCCGTTGACAATTTTTTCAACTTATTTTTATAACTGGCTCTATTGGCAACATACTCTACCAATGAATCCATATTTTCTTTTCTTTTCATTTCAAAATCTGCTTGTTTCTTCTGCAACAATTCAATTTGATATTCTGCCCGAAGTGTTTTATTAAGTTTAATAATTCCAAATGTTAGCAATGAAACAATAGTTCCAAGGATATTCAAAATATGATTAAACAAACTTTTAATTTTATTCATTATTTTTCTCCATAGTATTAAATTATATACAATATTTTTATAACATTATTTTATCATTTGTCAAGATAAAAGAAAACAAAATCACAATATTTTTTAAAATTTGAAAATTTTTGATAATTTTCCTTAATATTTTCTAAAAAATTATCAATCCCATCTAAATGTATTTTATGAAACGGAAATTTTGTATTTTTTAATTTTCCTTTATTATATTGAGATATACGATATTCATTTATTGCATAAAATATATCTGAAAAATTTTTATCAATAATTGATTTAACCAAATCAATTAACAATTTTTCAGAATTTGATAATTTCTCAAACTTAACTTCTTTTTTAGTTTCTTTAATTTCTGTTTTATCTACCCAAATAGTTGGCTCTGTCGTCCATACATTATATCCATTTAATGTCTGAACAGTATTTGTATATGATATTGGATGATATTTTAAATTTTCATAATTCGAAACAATATATTTTAATTTTTTATCTGATGCAAATAAAGTTAAATCAGATGCAATTCCCATTCCTTTATATTCGTATTCCATATAAGGATTATCACTTTCATAACTATTAAATTTATATTGATATTTTACCAATATAAAACATATGCCACAAAAATTAATTGTTGGGTTTCCCCATACATTATTTTTTATTTTTACATCAGAATTTGGTTGAATATCAAAAATATAGTCTTTAATATCTTCTAAATCTGGTTTTAGGTAGGGAATACTAACCGTACCTAAAACCATACGATGTTCAAAAATATCGCTTCTCATTAATTAACCTTTAATTATATTCAGTTGTTTCACCTTTACGAAGTTTATATGCTTCTGAAACTGATTTCAAAAATACACGACCAAGTTCTTCAACATATCTTTCATTCAAAGGACGAATAACAACACCTTCTCTAATTTGGTCTTTATTTTTACCAAGAGTTGTTTTACCACTTGTCAATTCCATAACTTTATCAAAAGAATATTCACCAATATACAATGAAGGAACACGTTCAATTCCAAGTTCTTCAGCAAATGATTTACATTCTTCATAATTCAGAAAACGACCTTGACGAGGTTTGCCAACATATACATCAAACAAACGATACCCAATGTGTCCATTTTCCAAACCATATTTCAAATCCTGCATACCATATGTTTCACCAAACAAAGTCAACATATCAGAACTTTTATACAATTCAGAATTAATAACTTTTTCTTCAATATTATTAAGCTTAAATGCTCTAACATAATAAGAATTTGAGTTAGAAAGATTATTTTTAAAGAATAAACCTTTATCTCCCTGACCCTTTGAAGCAATATAAATATCTTTATTTTCACCAAAAGTTTCTTCATTTACATTACCTTTAGTAAAGATAAAACGAGTTTGAGTTCCGTGAATTTTTTCTGTTGCTTCAAACATTTCTCCTTCAACAAAAGCATCCATATACTTCTGAATAGGTTCAACATCATAAGGAACAACAATTTCAGTTCCACCATTAAAAATTTCACCACTCATTTTTGCAGGAATTATTGGTTCATATTTTGTAATTCCAAGAAAATCTGCAACATCTATTCCTTCAACAGCAGGCGTAAAACCAACATATCCTTCTGCTGATTTTTCCTGAAATACGAATTTAGTATTTTCATCATATCCATAAGATTTAACAACCTCATCAACACTAAATCCTTCTTCATATTCTCTCATTGTCAAGCAAGGATAAAGAACACCTTCAGAAAAAATTCCACGAAGTTTCAATGGTTTTACTCTATTTCCTTCTTTACCAGCAAGAATACCCTTACCTTTTTCTTCATTCCAAAAATCCATTTTCTTAAGCAACCATTCAGGAAGCAAAGCATTTTCTGGAATATAGACAACCAAATCTCCAATATCATAACGGTCAGAACCATCTGGCAATTTATTAGAAATACAATTATATCCACCAATATTATAAATTGTCAAACGGTCAGCGTTAGGATGATTTGCTTTCTTTTCAATTTTAACAATTTTACATTCAAAATTTGCCATAAATTTTTCTCCATAAATATTAATTATTATTTTGAGTTTTTAAGATTATTTTTAATTACATCATTAATTATTTTTTCAAGAATAATATCTTTATTATCAGTAAATTCATTAACACTATATATAAGATTTGAAGGTACTTTGAAATTTTCTGTATTATTCTGCACTCCAAAACATAATATATTATTATATATACTAATTTCAGAAATAAGATATTTTTTTAAATGTTTTTCTAAATCATTTTTATAAATTAATTTTTTTACTTGTAATTCCAAATTATCTGTTAATTCTTCCAAACGATAAACGCCATATTTCCAATCTAAAGGAATTACATAAACTTCATCGCCAATTTTAAGATTTTTATGTTTATCATTTTCCAATATAAATTTATATTCATCATACATATTATATTCATAAAAATGTTCTTGAATAATTTTTAGAAAATCTTTATATGCATAACAAATAAATTTATCTTTCAAAATTAAATTATCTTGACGTGGAATATAACATAAACTTTTTCCAAATTCTCCATATGTAACAGTCATATCATATTTAAATAATTTTGCTTCATAAGATAAAATACAATTTTTATTTTTATCAATATATAAAATATGTTGCAAATCTTCTAATTTAGCATACATTTTATTAAAATGATTACTTTCCAAATAACTATTATAAATGTCTACCAGAAAATCTTCTGGTGTTTTTTCAATTTCATTATATACAGGGCAATCATTAGTTATTGCAGGCATATCATCACTTTTTACAGTATATTGAATCATCGTTTTTTCCTCAATTTCAGTTGTTAAATTTTTATAATTTCTAATATAATGTGGTGAAGTAGAATATAAAGTTTTATATGTATTATTATTTTTTCCTGATAATACTAAACATTTATAAACATACATATTTTCTTGTTCATTCCATTTACAATCCACAATTTCTATTGTTTGTTGCATATTTTTATTAATATCCAACTTCGTTCCAATTTTTAATGGATGTTTTAATGCCGAAAATACTGCTAATTCATCACTCATCTTTATCTCCCAATATTTCAATAATATCTAAATTCCCTTCCCAACCAAATGTTTCATCAATAAAATTAACAGATACACCGTCAACAATACTTGCAATGATATATTCTTCATCGGAAATTTCTCCTCTTAACCATTGAAGATATAAATCATTCCATTCTCTTTCATTCCACGGCTTAGGATTAAATGATTTCTCAAATCTTAAAACATTATCTTTATCTATAAATGTTGGAACACTTATAATTATACCTGATTTCTTAAATTTTATTTTAGTATTCATTATTTGATATTCCTCTTATCATAAATTTTTTATCAATACTAATTCCATTTGAATCAAAATAAGTATTAAAATTTGGACTCATTAAATAAAACAATCCACCTTTAACTTGTTCAATTTCTGTTATGTTAATTATTTGTGAATTTTTTGCATTTTTTTGTTTAATTTTAATTTTCTTAATATTATTATCCATAATTGTTTTAAAAATTCCTTGCCGATAACAACCATATTTTAATTCATTTGATGTTACAATAGAGCTTTTTTTTCTATTACAATCAAAACACATAAATTGCAAATTATTCATTGTATTAGAGCCATTACACGAACGAGGAATAATATGGTCTTTATTAAAAAACTTAAAATTATCATTATCAGAAACGCACGGAAGTAAAATATAAATTGGTTTATCGTTAATTTTTGATAATGAATCAATTAATGCATAATGTGTAAATGTTCTACCACATTCTGGGCAAGTATCATTAAAAAGTGAAAGTAATGAAATTTGTGTCATAACATTTACAATCATACTATTGTTCATAATAGATACTAAATGCCGTTTATCATTTTTACTTGAAGACAATGAATTTAAAGACCTTGTTGCCAGTACATCCAATTTCTCAAGAGGTATTGTTTTTATTAACTCTCTCCCTTTTTTCTTTGTAATCAATTGAGCAATTTCAATTTCAGCCATTAATAAATTCCTTTCAGTAATAAAAAATGCTCTATACACAAAATATAGAGCATTTATTTTTATTGTCAAGAACTTTTTACCACTTAATTGTAATTATTTTCTTATCTTTTTCAATTTCAGTTTCATATCCAACTTTATTTAACTGGTTAACAACTTTAACAATAACTTCATCAAGTTCTTTATTTGTTAATCCAATTATTGCTGGAAAATTATTTGAACCAATCAACACAACAGTTTTATTTTCTTTAGTACATACAGCAGTATATATTAATTGTGTATCAATACCTTTAATAATTTTATCAACAGCTTCATTAATATTAGAATTTGATTTTTGTTTCTTCCTTAATTCAGAAGCCGTAATAATTTTATTTTCATAACATTTATTATTTTTGGTAACATTAACAGGAGAATCAACCAACATTTTTTTCTCTTTTTTAGATGGCTTATATTCTTCATTTTTTTCAGATGGATTATTATGTTCATCATTTAAAAGTGAATTAAGCAATTCATCAAAAGAAGTTAAATCACCAATCAAGTCATCTATATTAACATCATCTTCATCACTATCAACGCAACAAGAACATCCACAATGACATTTTGATTCATCATTATACTGTACATCCCCTAGCATATCATCAAACAACAATGGAACGTGCCAAACAATAGTTGTAACGTCATCATTGAATGCATTTTTATTTTCTTTCATTTATTTTCTCCTAATTTTAATCAATAAAAAATTCATTTTCTTGTGAATATTTAATATTCAACAAACAAAAAGCTTCATATGCAAATGTATAAAAATCAACATCAAATTCTTTTTGAACTTGTTCCATAATTCTTTCACATTCATAAGAACCATTCATAAGTGTATATTTAACTTTTAATTTTCCTTCTTCAAAAATATAATACTTCTGTGGAACAATATTATATTTTTGAATAAAATCAAGTAATTTTTCTTTATCCATTTTTAACCTCTTTTTATTATTTTAATATAATCGTTAAACAAATAAATGTCAAGGATTTATTTTACTTTTATTCTACACCTTTTATATTATCTTTTAAATATTTGTATAACCTCATAACAGAAATTCTTTTTGCAGATATTGATTGAACATACTTTCTAATAGTATTAAATTCTAACAATTGTTTCATTTGTTCCATATATTCAGGCTTATGACAATAAAAATATGCTTCTTGGGCATATTGTCCAACATATTCTGGAACTTTTCCTAATGAACCATTACCCCAATTACAAATTGCATAATCATATCCTTCTGGTTTTTTATATGAACCATTACGGCGATATTCTTTAATTGTAATATCTTTTAATCTAAAATCAGGTTTTGAATTTAATTTTCCATTTACAGGACGTTTATAAATATTAAAACAACAATGTAAATCTCTATCTGAAAATTTAACTATTCCTAAATCTTTTGAATATATTAAATCAAACTGAAACATTTGAAGATTATTATTTAATTGTGAAATAGGTTGAATAAAAGCGATATAATCTCCAATTTCACAGCATTTTTGATAAAATTTTATAGATAAACTATTACTATTTCCAAATGGTGGATTTCCAATACATAATCTATTTTGTTTATATTCAATTGGCTCTAATAAAAAATTCTTTTTAATGATATAATCAGCTTCTGGTTCAATATCATATGCAGTACAAGTTAATAAATCACTAAATGAACCATTACCAGCCGATGGTTCAATAATATCAGAAATATTTGATATACCATTCTCAAGTAGAATTTTAAAAGTTACTTCAATTAATTTTTGTGCTAATTCTTTTGGTGTATAATATTTGTCATTAATAATTTTTACCATTTTTAATGTCTCCAATTGTCATCATTAATTGATTTATATATACAAAACATCATAAATGAACATATCAATAATAAACCCAAAATAAATTTAAATTCAACAATCATAATTCATCCATAATGTTTCAATGGCTGTTGAGCCTGAATTTGGACTTTCAAAAGATACTTTTTTAAATTTAGAATCTAAAATTTTATATATTTCATTATCATATCCTGATAATAATATTTTACCTTTAAATGTTAATAATTTTTCACATAGTTGTAAATGTTGTTCATCGGTCATCTCACATTCATACAACTGATTTGATAATCTTGTTTCTTTAACATATGGTGGGTCTAAATACATAAACACATTTTCTTTATTATATTTGTCTAATAAATCAAAAATATCTCTATGTTCAATGATAACTGAAGATAAACGATTATGTATTTCTGGCAATTTATCAATCATTGCCAGAAAATCAGATGTCGATTTACTCATATTTCTTCTAACTATCATTGTTGTAGAAAAACCACCGACACCGTTAAAAGATGACCTATTTACATATAAAAATTTATAAGCTCTATCTTCTAAACTTAAATTTGTTTTTAAATCTTTTTTATATTCTTCTCGTAATTGTGCAGAATATACTGCCAAGTCCATTCTTTCTTTTAATTTAAGAAACATTTCTTTATCTGAAAGAACTTTAAATAAAGAATAAACATTTTCTCCTAAATCATTATAAACTTCAAGAGCTGTTTTATCTTTTTGAAATAAAACAGATGCTCCACCACCAAAACCTTCTACATAAATATCATACTCTTTTGGAAAATGATTAATAATAATATTTGTCATATATGATTTTCCCCCATAATATTTAATTGGTGATTTCATTTAATGTTTCCTTAATTTTTAAAATTAATTTATATAAAAATTTATGAAAAATGTTTTTATTTTCAATCTTATTTTGTTGAAATAATTTATAATAATCATTAAATATAGATGATTTTCTGGATAATGTTAGCCATCCTTTATTTTTCATAATTTTATTAAACAATATCATTGGCTGATATGTACAAATTAATTCATTATAACATATATCAACTAAATTATCAATTTGTAAACTTAAATAATTTGAAAAATTATAAGTTGGTTTTTCTAAAACATAATCATTAAATTGACTTACTAATTCATTAATATAATCTTCTAAATTCTCACATTTACCTTCTAAAATTTCATTTAATTTATCATAATTAATACGAATTTTAATCTTATTAATATCATTACATATATTTGATTCAATAACATTTGTTGATATTCTTGGAATATATACTAATACATTAATTTTTTTATTTAACTTAATTGAAGCATATGCCGAAAATTCTTTTCTTAAATAAGAAATAAAACGACTAATCAAAATGGAATTTATTTTTTTTCCAACAAACTTTTTATTAATTTCATTGAATAGCTTTTCAATAAAATTATCATATTCAGAAATATCTGCTAAGTATAATGTTGAAACTTTCATATCAAAATCCTATTTGTCATTATTTATATTTTCAATTCTCTCCTTAGCGATATTAAAATAATTTTCATCTAATTCAATACCAATAAAATTTCTATCCATTTCTTTGCAAACAATACCACAAGTTCCACTTCCCATAAAAGGGTCAAGAATTGTATCATTTTCATTTGTAAAATTTATTAAAATTTTTTCAATTAATGATTTTGGAAAGCCCGCTTTAATAAATTTATTTCTTTCACGTTTAATTTCCCAAACATTTGATTCAGTCCCTCTGGTAAATTTTGCACAATCAAATGCTCTATTATATGGTTTATTATTATCAAATACAATGATAAATTCAAATTGACTATTTAACATACCAACTTGCATTGCAGGCTGACTATAACCTTTATCCCAAATAATAATCTCTTTAATTTTATCAGCAAAATAACCCATTAATTGAAATAATGCTATTTTATTACCTGTTATCATTTGTATATTATAAAATATCAAATCAGAAACTTTTAATGCCTTTTCAATAAATTCTTTTTGAAAATTAAAATAATCTTCCATTGAAAGGTCATCATTATAATTTTCATACTTTGTCGAAAATTCTATTTTATGGTTTTTATTATTACACCGAGAAATATATTTTCCTTTCATAATTCTTAAATTCATATTGTAAGGTGGAGATGTAATAATACAATCAACCCTACGATTTTTTAAAATAAAGTCATCTAAAATAGATAAACAATTATCATTTATTAATTCAATATTACTCATTTCCAATAATTTCTGTAAATCCATTTTCTTTAATTAATGTTAACAATTTAGGAGCTTGATTAATTAAAGTATCATTATGCGTTACTAACATAATATTTTTATCATTTTTACGCTGTAAAGCATTAACAGTCATCTCAACTCCAGATGTATCTAAACCTATACGGTCAATCACTTCATCCATTGCAAATAAATTAATTTTGCAATTATTTAAAGTTTCCCAAACATCTCTAAAAGCCAATGTTAAAGCTAATGTTATTCTGCCCATTTCTCCAGTTGATACATAACCATATTTAATACCCATATATTCAATTGTAATTGACATATCACTATTAAAAGAAATAACGTGTAAAGAACCGAGTTGTTCAAGATATTGCATAATTTTAGAATTTAAAAATTCCAAAGACTTTTCTAAAATTGTGGTTCTAATAAATGATGATGGACTGTTTAATAATTTAAGCAATACTTCTTGATGCATTAAATCATCTTGAATATTTTTTAAATTAGTATCATCTAATACTTGTAAATTATTTTTTAATTCTTCAATTGATTTTTCTTGTTGTTCAAATGGATTTGTTAATAATTGATTTTTTAAACTATTAATTGTAACATTCAATGATTCTAATTTTGCCTGATGCTGTAACGCTTCTTGAATATTAGAATAATGAGTAACAGGCTTAATTCCTAAATCAACAATAACAATTTTTTTCTCTTGCTCTTTTAATTCAGTATATTCTTTTGCAGTTTCTTCCAATTTAATTTTTAATTGATTTAATTCGTTTTCTTTTTCTAATAAGCTATTCATATTATTAAAAGATACTGGTTTAAATTCAAAAGTTCTTGGAACAAACGAATTTAAAAAATGATTTGTTTCTAAAATCTCCATATCAATTTTATGATATTCATTTCTTAATTTATCCAGTTCATCTTTCTTTTCTTCTCTTAATTTATTAACAGCTTCAACAGACATTGGATGCCCGCAAGTTGGACAAATATCTTCTTTAATATTTGCTAACTCCGTTTCTTTTTTTTCAATTTCTTTAGCAATTCTATGAAAATTATAATCAAGATTTTGCTCTTTAAATGTCTTTCTTGTTTTATATTGATTTTCTTCAATACTATATTTTATCTGTTCTGCATTTTCAATTTCATTATGCAAAATATTTTGTTTTTCAGTTACAAAATCATATTTTAGCAAATCATTAATTCTAATTTGATAATTTTTTATAAAAATTTCTTTTTCAGAAATTTGCTTATTTAAAGAATCTTTCAGTTGCTGATTTTGTTGGTTCACCCCCTCTTGCTTTAAATAATTTTCAAGCAACTGAAAGTTTTTAAGTTCTTTATCAATATCAATCTTTTTCATTTGAAAAATTTGTTCTTCAGCAATTTTAATTTGTTGTGAAATTCCTAATTCCCATTTTTCTTTTGCAACATTCATATCTGAAATTTGCTTATTAATTGACATTAACAAACTATCATTTTGAGTTTTAATAGTATTATATTTAAACTGTTCATTATTAAGTGAATTTTTTGTTTCTTTAATAAGAGCCTTTAAACACTCAATCTTTTCAGAAATAATATTAATTCCTAAAATATGCTCGATAATATTCTTTTGATTAGCAGTTGTTTGGTCAGTAAAGATAGGAACTTTACAAGATAAACATACAATTTGATTGTAAATATCTTCATTCATTCCTAAAACTTTTTCTATTTCTTTTTGCGTTTCCCTTGAATCTCCTTGAGATTCATCTGAAACAACTTGGTCACCATTTTTAAAAAATTTTAAAAAATTTGGCGAACGACCTCTTTGAATAGTATATTCTATTCCATTTTTTTCAAATACAAGAGTAACAACCATATTTTTTTTATTAATATTGTTAATTAAATCACCTAAAGTAATTTTATTACCAATTGATTTTCCAAACATCGCATAATGCAATGCTTCAAAAATGGTAGATTTACCAACACCATTACGGTCTGTTGATGAATCAGATTTATCTCTATTCATACCAACAATAACTTGGTATGATTCTTTATTTAAAGGAATTGTTTCTTCAACATTTCCAAATGATAAAAAATTTCTTAAAATAATAGATTTAAATTCTAAATTCATATGTTATACCTCTTATATTTTCTATATTATAATTAAAATCTGTTAAAAAATCATTATATAAATCTTAAATTTTAAACTTTATTAATTATATTTTTCCCATTCTTTCAATAATTCATCATACTGTACAATATATATGTCATCAATTAATGATAAATCAACATTTAATTCTTTATCAGTTGCTAATTCTGCACCTAGAAATAATATATCTTGTGTACGTGGTTGAGATTCAAAACATACCAAATGTATTAATTGTTGAGTTTTGGAATTTATAAGCATTACAATATATGGATTTTTAAATTCTTCTTTTATTTCACTATTAAGAAGTTCTTTAACCATATTAATTATTTGTTCCATTTTTCATCTCCTAACTTTTTCCAAATACTTCATTCAATTGTCTGCTTACTCGGTAAAAAGTAGTACACTTCGGAATGTCTTTTAATCTTTTAGCTCCAATATAAGACATTGTACTTCTCAATCCGCCTTGAATTTCCTGAATAACATTTTCAACTGAACCTTTATACGGAACTTCAACAACTTTACCTTCAGAAGCTCTGTATTTTGCCATTCCACCCCAATGTTTTTCTTGTGCTAATTGAGATGACATACCATAAAATTGTTTAAATTGTTTAATTTCAAATTTATATCTTGGTTCATCAAAAATAGGTTCATCATATTCATCATAACCTGATGGAAGTATTTCATTAGATTTATAACATTTAGTAATTAATTCTCCAGCAGATTCATCTGTACCTGCAAACATTCCACCAATCATTACAAAATCTGCACCAGCACCAAATGCTTTTGCAACATCACCAGCACAAGTACAACCACCGTCAGCACAAATTAATCCACCTACACCGTGTGCGGCATCAGCACATTCTAAAATTGCAGATAACTGCGGTCTTCCAACACCTGTTAATTTACGTGTGGTACAAACTGAACCAGGCCCAATTCCAACTTTAACAATATCTGCACCATTAAGAATTAAATCTTGTGTCATATCACCAGTAACAACATTACCAACCATAATTAATGAACTTGGAAATTTATTTCTAACTTCACGAACAAATTCAATTAATTTTGGTATATAACCATTAGCAATATCAATACAAATTTTATCAATTTGTGTTCCAGATTCTAAATAACTAAACACCTTTTCTTTATCATCTTTTAATCCAGTAGAAATAAAAGTAAAAGAATTATATTCTGAATCATCATCCATATAATTAGTTGCCATATATGAACGCAATTCTGTTTCTTTGTAATGTTTATGCAAACAAGTAAATGCTTTATATTTTTGCAAAACATCATTCATTTTAAAAGTTCCTGTAGTTGCCATATTTGCCGCCATAATTCCACAAGATTTAATTGTTTTTGGATAGTATTTAAATTTATATTCTCTAATTATATCCGCTTCACTACGTGAATTTAATGTTGTTCGTTTAGGTCTAAACAATACATCACAAAAATCCAATTCCACACTATCTCTTATTTGAGTCATTAATTTTCTCCTAATTTTATAATTGTATAATTACATTTTTTCAAATCATCAAAATATATCATTGATAATTCATCTTTTCTGCCTTTTCGTGTATATCTATGATATAATGCATCTTTAGAATATAATGCAATTCCTTGATTGCAAATATTTTCACAAACCTTTGCTAATTCTTGTGTTTCTACTAAATAAAAACAATTTTCATCTGATTTATGAAAAGCTATATAATCATTTTCTCCATATAGCCAACCATTTTTTCCTTGAACATTTTTAAATTCAACCCATAATATATCATTATTTGTTGATGTATCATTTCTATTAACTTTTTTGGAAGCCTTTACATCTATTTTAATATCTTTATTGAGCTTTTCACTATTAATGATAAAATCAATATGTTTATATTGTTCAGATAATGTTGCTTTACGATACTTTCGTTGGTGTTCTTTAAGCCAATTTTCAAACAAATCTTCGGCAGTTTGCCCCATTCTTGCGGATTCTCCCGTATAATCCTTTTTATTAATATACATAAATCTTTTTTAATCCTTAAAATAATTATTAACACATTCTATAAAAGCTATTACTATCAATGTCAAGAATTTATTTCTAAATTCTTATATATTTCAATTAATTTTGAATTATTAATATTTTCCATTGTCAATTCATTTAGCAATGAAACAATTAAATCTTCAATGTTAGAAATATGTTCCAATGATTCATCTTCAACGATTGATTTTGCTAACTCTAACTCATTTGGATAAATGAAACAATCAACTATGTTAGGCAAATTTTCTAATTCTTCTTTTAATTGATTAACTTCCATTTGTTTCATTTGCACATCATTAATCAATTTTAAATACATATTATTACTAAATTCAATAGAATTTAATTTACTAATTGAGGTTGTACAATATTTTGGAGCATTTTCCCATTCAAAATACTCTAATTCATTTTTATCTGTATCTAATATTGCAAATCCTTTATTATGCCAATCATTAACATCAGAAAAATCGTGTGAAAAGCAATTACCAATATATGTAATATTATTTTTTTCTTGCCGTAAATGAAAATGTCCAGACAAAATTCTTTTTGGCCCTTTATAATTTTCTGGATTATATTCGCCTTCTTTTTTAATCAATTTATTAAAAGAAAATGATGGAATTTCAAAATGACCAAATACATAATCAGGATTATATTTTTTAATGTAACTTTCTAATTTTTCTTCATTAATTAACCACGGCAAAAATAAAAACTTTTCATTTTCCATATATATAGGTTCTTCAACAATATTAACTCCTATTTCTCCTTCTGGAACAAATATACTGCTAACATCTCTCCTATCTATATAATATAAATCGTGATTTCCTAAAATTAAATATGAATTACCACGTCCAATACTACCGAATTTATATAACCCTTCAATACCATATTTTAATGTTTTAACATTTATAGAATTTCGATTATGAAACCAATCTCCTAAAAATATTGCTCCATCAATATCATTCATTTTAGATGTTTTTTCTTCAACAAAATTAAGAAAATCTAAACATTCTTTATTAAAGTCATCTTTATTTCCTTTATTTCCAAAATGAATATCTGTAAAAATTATATATTTCATATTTTACCTCTATTTTAATATGAAAAACATTACCATTAAACAATAAGTTTGTCAATAAATATCTTTATATAAGGATTTTTTATGACAATTACAGGTTATACAACAATAAATGATGAATGGGAAATTTTGATTGATAAAGAATTAGCTAAACACGATTTATTAATTAGAATTTATACAACCAAAGGTGAATGCGATTGGAATCCAAATTTTGGTACAACAATTCGCAATCGTTTATTTCAACCAAAAACAATACAAGTAAGAAATGACATTCAAAATGAACTAATTGAAACCTTTCAAGAAGAACCTCGTTTTACTTTATTGGATATTAACCCAATTGATATGGAAAAAGGGTGGGTGTTTGATTGTACAGTTAGCTATTTAGATGGATTGCCTGAAAGTTGGGAATTAGATATAACTTTAGAAAAATTTAATAATCCATCAACTGGTGTTTATCCATTAGGAGAAAATTAATGAAACTTTCATATTTTAATAAAATACATTTAGGAAAAAAAATTAATATTAATAATATTCATTTTAGTTCAATATTAAATGAATCCCTTTTAGATGTCCGTCAAAAAAATGCTTCAAATTTATCTGATGAAGAATTTAAATATTTAATTTCATTTGACCCTGTTTTAGGAAATATCCAAAATTTATCTAATGATGTCTTAGCTTCAACACCTGAAAATTATAGTCGTTGGTTATTAAAAATGAATAAAATTGGAGAATTAAAAAATATATCTCCAGAAAAAATGCAACAATATCTTAAAGCATTTACTCAAGCAAAAAATAGAAGAAATTTATTACCTAGTAATGATATTAATAGTTATAAAACAATTGATGAATTAAAAAATGCATTATCAACTGCCAAAGACAATCTAACTGCTAATCAAAAAAATAAAGATGCTAAAAGAAACCAAAAAGAATTACAAGGTGAAAAAAAGCCTGGTATGTATATGGACGGTGCTGTTGAGTTATTATTTAATGGAGATAATTGGGAAGTTTGGACACCTCATACTTATGAAGGTTCTAAAGCATTAAGACGAGGAGCATCTTGGTGTACTGGCGGTGATAATTGTTTATATTATGATAATTATACTGCTGATGGAACTTTATATGTTATTATTAATAAAGATAATCAAAAAGAAAAATTGCAATTATTTGTCCCTGATGAATATCAAGGCAGAGACCGTGAATTTAGAGATGCCAATAATGATTCTGTTAAATTTAGAGAATTTGTACACGAAAATCCAGAATTATTAGATTTCTTTTTAACCCAAGAAGATGTAACTAATTCATATAAAAATCTTGAAGACCCTTCAGAAGACGATGAATGGGATGAAGACAGAGAAAATGATATTGCATATGAATATGATTTAACACGTACAGATGTTGGAGAAATTGCTTTACAGATTTCTTATTCAACACTATTAAGACACAACTATTTAACTGATATTAATGATTATAAAGAAATGGCAATGAATGGTTATTTAGATTATCCGAGTGGTTATAACGTTTCTAAATTTTACAAAAAAGCTATTCAAGATATAAGTTTTGTTGAAGATGTAAATTGGGAAGATACACAATTAAAAACATTATATAAATTTTATCTTAAAGAAAATAGTTTATCATCTGATGATATTGATTTTGAAAAATTTTTAAATACTTTATTTAATACAAATGATTCAAAATATAATGATAAAAATCTTGAAAAATGGTTTTCATCTAAAGATAATAAATGGGAAGAATTAATTTATAAAAAAATTTCAAAATCTACATTTATTCAAGTTATTAATGAATATGTTTATGACCAATTACGTAAGTTCGGCTGGACACCACCATCACGTTCCAAATATACTGATTATGAATATAACTTCATATATACATTATATGATTGCCATAGTGTCGAACAATTTTATCGTGAATATACAAATAATGGTCAAAAATCATTAAATGAAGTTTATGATGATTTAAATCTTTACATTGATGAAGAAGAAGGAGATATTTCAATCAATAATATTGATTTTTCTCAATATGGAACAGAATGGTCAAAAGAAGATGCAGGTGACATTTTAGATATTTTTATGTCAATACCAGAATATAATAAATTTATTGAAGAAGATGATGATGAAGAAAATGATGAAATTGAAGAAGTTTTAAGAATTTCAGGAGTAATATTATAATGCAAACACAAGTTTTATTAGATAATATGAGTGGTAAAACAAATTTTGTTGGTAAAGCTGTTAAAGCAGTTGCATACAATTTACATAAAACCAATAAAAGAAGTAATACTATCGTCATTCATACAACAAATTTTACTGGTAGAATTTGGTTAGAAGGTTCATTAAAAAATGAACCTAAAGAAGATTTGGATTGGTTTATTATTCCTTTAACTAATGAAACTCCATACATTGAATATTCTAATTATAATCCAATACTTGTTAAAAGACAAGCTGATTATTATAATATTAATGGTTCATATGTTTGGTTAAGAGCAAAATTAGATAGAAGTTATCTGCCATTGGTTCGTTCTCCATTTGCACCATTTGATATAAAATCTAAAACATATATTATGAGTTCAAAAGTTGATGATGCAACATATACACACGCACCTTACCCAACATCAAATTTAAATCCACAATATGACCCAGCATATTATGAAAATTGGACACCAAATTATACTCAAGCATATGATAGAAGAATGTCTTTATCAGTTTTAGGAAATGTTGAAAAAATTATGTTATGTTATTAAGGATTATGAATGTATCGTGGCAAATATAATAATTTAATTAAAGAACTTGTTAAAGAATCTAAAAATGATTTAAATAATAATTTAAATGATAATTTTTGGAAATGGTTTGGCAATTCTAAAATCGTAGATGAAAATGGCAATCCATTAATTTGCTATCACGGAACAAATAACAAATTTAATTCTTTTAATAAATCAATAAATGGTCATTTTGGTGCTGGAATTTATTTTACTCCTAATTATAGTGTTGGAAAATCTTATGGTTCTAAATTAAAATCTGTTTATTTAAAAATGGAAAATCCTCTTTGGTTTAATAGAGATATGCCAGAAGAATTAGAAAAAGCTGTTTATTTTAGAAATAAAGAATTATTAAAAGATTATGATGGTATTATTGTTGGATTTCCTGAAAATGGTATGGATTTTGTAAGTGAAATAATTGTATTTGAGCCAAATCAAATTAAATCAATTGATAATAATGGTGATTGGAATCCCAATAGTAATAACATATATGAATCTTTTGTTAAAGATTATTCAGAAAATCCTATTCTTTATTATACATCTTCTGAATCTGAAGCTAAACAAATGATTTCAACATTATTAACCAAAAACCCTGTTCGTGGAATATATGATTTAAAACATAAAATTTATATTTTTGGCGATGCATATAATGTTATTCACGCAGATTTAATTGAAAAAATGAAATTATATGGAAAAGAGCATTTGTCATATCCAATTGTTGATAAAGAAATTTATGAATATCTGGATAAAAATTGTGCAATGTTTAAAGTAATTGATGAAACTGATTATAAATCCTTTTCTCGTTCTGATGGATATAAATATGCTTTTATTGGAAAATTAGATGATAATCAATATGTTATTTTTAGAAATAATGAATTAGCTCCATCTTATTATAATGCTCCAGATGAACTTAAAAAAATGCAACAAGTTCCATTATTTAAAAATATTCAATTTAAAAAATATGATATTAGAGGGGTTGGCTTAAATACAAAAGACCAATTACCTCAAAGAATGGTTGATAATCCAAGTAACATTATGGAAGATTATGATTATATTGATGATATTGAAGTATTATTAAATCCCACAAAAAAAGAATTTAATGATTTAGTAAAAAGAAATAAATGGTATCGTATTTTATTATCAAATACAGGAATTGCTATATGGTCAGCCGATACTCCATTACTTCATCATCAAGTTGAAGAAGAATATGATGTTAGAAATGCCAAACATTTATTTGCATATAATGGAAATGTATATTTTCAAGATTATAATTTTAAAAAAAATGATGGTTATACTGATGATGACAAAAAATGGTTTATAGAACAAGCAAAAAAATTAGATAATAATTCAATATTAAAAACTTATTTTCCTAAAATACATATGGAACAAGATACTATTGATATGTTTAATAATAAAATTGTTATTGAATACTTCTTATTAAAAAAGAATGTTCTAACAGAAAATAAATTAACAGAAATACAAGAAGATATTAAATATATTATGTCATCTGATGCTATATTATTCAGTTGTGACCCAGCATCATATGAATTTATGTTAAAATGCTTTAAACAAGGACAAAAAACTGAATATTTTTATTTTAATTTTTATAAAAATAAACCAAAATTTATTAACTTATGTCGTCATTTATTATCACGTTTTAATGATACAAAAGTTACAGGAACAGATGAAAGCATTAAACAAAAAATATCAAACTATGACGGTCAATCAATTTCCAAAGAAGGCGTACAAGCAATATTAAATGGATATTATGGAAATAATATTAAAGGCATTTTTCTTTAATCTGATTTTTATATAATTTAATAAAAGATTCAAATTCTGCTATGATATATCTATTTCCATTATTATAATATATTGAATGATTTCCCAATGAATCATCAATATCTATTATTTTTTCAGGAATAACTATGTAACTTCCAACACGATTTATTTTAAATACAATAAACCAAATATTATTATCCTCTACAATAGTAAGTTGTTGTTTTATCCAATCATCTAATAAAGGGATTGATTTATTAATTAAAAAATGATGAAAAGGAAAATCTTTATAAAATTTACATTCTATTATAAGTTTACCATTAAATGAATCAGGACAAATTATATCTCCTTGATTATTCCAAACCTGCGAATCTGATAATATCTGCTTTCTATAAATATTATTACCACCAATATATGAACCACTACCGCTAATATTTCTATTAAAATGCTCATTAAAAATAGTAGTTAAAAATTTGGCAACTTCTCGTTCAAATGAATTACCTTTATTTTTCGCTGGACTTGTCATATTTTTCCCCATAGTATTTAATCATTTTATTTATTGCTTCTTGTTCACCTAAAATTTTTGAGTATTTACTGATATACATTCTTAATGTTGCATATTTAACATTTAATAGTTCTGATAATTCTTTTAAATTATACATCTTTTCATTAAAAAATATTAAATGCTGATTTCTTTTCATATTTGACATTTTACAAATATTTTTTAATTTTTCTTTTGCTTCATTACTTGCTTTCTTTCCTAATTTAGCTTGTCTTATTTTTTCTCTGGTTTCTAATGATACAATTTTACCTTTATTACCTTCACCAATTTTTCTTTTTGTTTCTTCTGAAAGTTTTCTTCCAGTATTAATATATTTTAATTTTAATTTTAATTCATTGGACATTTTTCTTCCAGAATTTGCTTCTCCAATTTTTATCTTTGTTTCTTCTGAAAGTTTTCTTCCATATAGCCTTTGTGAAATTTGAGGGCATTTTTTATTTTTATTCCACGGAATATCCCCTTTTTTAAATTCTGTTAAAAAACTTAAATGTTGCCCAGTTGAAATTTCTGTTTGTATACTATAGTGTTTATTTTTATTTTTTTGTCTTATTTTTTCTCTGGTTTCTAATGATACAATTTTACCTTTATTACCTTCACCAATTTTCCTTTTTGTTTCTTCCGAATGTGTTCCTATTGTATTTCCACCATTTTCAATATTATATCCAAAATTATTGTTATTACTATTATATACTTCTGTTATTAATTTAATCTCTAACATATTTGCATCATTATGATTTAATTTATCGTATAAAATTTCTTTTTTAACATTTTCCCACCCATATTTTAAAATAGCATTATATACTTTAGGGCAATTCTTATAACCTTTTCCTTGAAATCCCCATCTTTTTTGAATTTCTTGCTTAGTTTGTCCAATATATACTTTTCCATTTGGGAATATTAATTTATAAATTTTATATTCATTCATATGTTTATTTATTCTATTTTCTTATTGAATGTAAGTTATTAAATAATTTATTATACCTTCAATAAATATTATTATAACATTATTTATATTGGATTTTTTATGAAACTTGAAGATTTAAATTTAAAAGAAGATACAATAAAATTTAGTGATACATTAAATACTGACATTTGGGAAAAAGATGAATTAAAACCTCAAGTATATAATAAACTTATGCAAATTGCAGATGCTTTTATTCAATATTTAGATTTATCACTTGATATTGCTGATATTCAATTTACAGGCTCAATGGCTAACTTCAATTTTAATAAAGATTCTGATATTGATTTGCATATTATTGTTAAATTTAGTGATTATGATATTAACATAGAATTATTACAAGATTACTTTAATGCTAAAAAAACAATTTTTAATGCAAACCACGATATTACAATTTATGGTCATCCCGTTGAATTATATGTAGAGGATGCTTCAAAACCTGCTGAATCAGGCGGAAAATATTCTTTAAAATTTGATAAATGGATTAAAAAACCTGAACAAATTACAAAAGAAGTAGAAGATGTAAAAGATTCACCAAAATATAAAGACTTAGTTTTACAAATTGATAATATTTTATCATCTGAATATAATACTGAAGAAGCCAATGATTTATTAGATAATTTATATTCAATGAGAAAAGAAGGATTAACAACATCGGGAGAATTATCTGAAGAAAATCTTATTTTTAAAAAATTAAGAAGTAATGGTTTTATCCAAAAACTTCGTGATTATATTACAAAAAATTATGATAAAAATTTATCATTAGAAGAATCTGTATTAAATGAAGATATTCAGCAAGATTCACAATATAGAATATTAGCAAACAAATTAGCTAAACTTTGTATTAAAGCTATTAAAAATGATGAAATGTTATTTAATACGGATTCTGCATTTATCAATATGACTTCGGCATTTAAAAAGACTTCACTAATTATTAAAAATTCACCATATGAATACTTACTTCGTTTTTGTGATATGAATGTTGAACCAAATCCATCTTTTGGTAAAAGTATTGACGGAAAATTTAAAGTTATCACATTTCCTGCTTTAACAATGTCTATTAATGATTTGTTTTCAAAGATAATGAAAAAACATTTAAATGAGTATATTAAATTAAAAGATACCACAAATGATACTACCGAACTTGCAAAAAATATATTTACAAAATATATGAGAAAGGAAATCCTTAAATATATTCAAAATTCCAAAGAAACTGTTATTCCATCATTAATTCACGAATGTATTCATTTAATTGATAGTTTAAGACGTACACAAACATACAAATCAACTGAACAAAAATTTGATTCAGATGAAGCGGCAACAAATTATTGGAATGACCCTGTTGAACAAAATGCCTATTATCAAGAAACTGCATTTTTATTTGATGAATGGATAAAAAAAGAATTTTTTAATCTTTCAGATTGGAAGTCATTTACAGATTTTTATGAAGATTTTATTAGACAATATCGTGGTAATTATGATAAATTAACAAAACTTAATAAAGAAAAATTAATAAAAAGAGCATATCAATACTATATGAATTTAAAATTATAAAATTCCTAAATTATGTTCGTGCATAACTTTAAATGTAATTCCACGTTTTTTACAATATTCATTAGCGGCAACCCATTTCATTGCATTTTTTGCAACTAAAATTTTATCCCAACCATTTGATGCTTTTTTAAGTGTAGCTTCTTTTAATGGTTTAACTTCAATCATCGTTTTTCTAAGAACTTTATTAGCATCCAAATATTCAACATAGAAATCAGGAGTATAAAAAGACATTTTATTTTTTGTTGGGTCACGATATAAAATTTGAACAATTTCTGAACCCCAACGAACAATTGCATCGGTCGTATCTAACCATTCACATAAATCTTTTTCCCAACTACTTCTCCATACAATTGGTTGTGGTTCAGTAGTTTCCATAATATTCATAACTTTAAGAGGTCTTTTTGGAATAAAAAAACCTTGCTTATATTTTTTATTATGAGGTTTTTGATGATTTTCTAATAAAGTATTAACTTTTTGAATATACAAAGTATAACGCATTTTAGCATAATCTTCATCAAAAGTTCTACGAGTATCAATAATATCCATAATTAAAAATCCTTCTAATATTTTTATTTATTAGAAGGATTTTCATATTTTTATTAAATTTCTTTTGTTATTGTTTTAACTGGTTCGTGGCAATAAACATTTAAATTACACGCAACTTTTACTGATTGTTCAGTTGTATGTCCAAGATACAATGCCGCTTGTGCAAAATCTTGTCCGCTACCAATAGCATAAAATCTTGGAATTTCTAAAACTTCTCCCTGAATAACACTAAAAACTTTATTTCCTAAAATTAAAATAAACTGACATTCAATTTCTGATGGCAATCCCATTTGCTGTTTAAATTGCTGAAAATCAAACATAAACATTAAAATATTTTCTTCGGTTGGCTCACCAATTAAATTTTTTTCCATAAAGATTTTCAACATATTTATTTCACGAATCGGGCCAGCTCCTGCTACAATCATTCCATTTTTTTCAAACATTTTACTTGAATCTAAAAATTCAGATGAAATCGTTGTATCGCAAGTCAATTGTGTATCACAACTAAGTTCAATAAATTTATCAGTTTTTCGTACTGCACAAACAGACATTATGTTTTCTCCCACAAAAAAGTTTAATTAAACGATTATATCGTCATATAAATCCAGTTCACATTTTGACGTATCAATATCATCACACATCATTATACAATCGGGATAATATGAAACTTTTCCAGTATTTTTATCAATAATTTTATTATCCCAATCCTTTTTTGTTCCTAAAGGCGTAACCAATAAATTTTTCTTTGGTAATTTAGGAACAAAACATTGAACTTTGTTTATATTAACAGAATTTATTTTAATGTCAACAATTTTTGGTATACCAACATAAAAAGGATTAAAAATAACTGTTTGATGATTAAAATGCAATAACTCATCAATAGATACAAGCTGACACATTAAATCGTGGTCATTAATAACCATTACTCTCCAATTTAAAGGGACTTCTAATTTATACTTCTGCCCAATTTGCAATTCTACCATATGATACCCATAAGAAAAAAATGATGTTATTTTTTTAAATAAAAAATCCTTATCATCTTTATCAGAATAATCAAATACACATATTTTAGAATCTATTAATTTACTTTTTGGTTGATTTAAATTAAATGGTTCATTTTCTGGTAATAATATTTCCACTTTTTATCCTTTTTTCATAAATTATAATAAAAATTATCTCCATTTGTCAATATTAAGTATTCTAAATGGATATTTTTTTTCATCATAGTAATGTATTCTATCATTAAAATGTTTTTTTGAATATTTAGTTGTTGATGATATATCATAAATTTCAACAAAATCTTTATCCTTTGCCAATCGCAATCCACGACCAACTGATTGAATAGTTTTTGTAAATGCTTTACCATAATCAATAAAAACTAAATTAAACAATCTTGAAATACTTAATCCAGTTGATGCAATTTTATCAATTGCAACAATACATTTATTATTTTCTGTCTTAATTTTTTCATATTCTTCAAAACGTTTAGTTGATTTTACATCTCCATTTAAAAATATGGCATTTGTTCCTAACTTAATTAATTCTTCAGTTAAATTTTTACCAAACTTTTTATGACTTAATAAAACCAATGTATTACCAGATGTTTGTACAATCGAATGTAGAAGTTGTGTGATAAAAGATATTCTTTCATCGTTACTTTCTAAATATTCAATTTCAGATGTAAAATCTTGACATAAAGTATTATCTTCTAAACGAATACAATTTATATTACAATTAGCTAAAAATCCTTTATCTTGCAATTCTTTAGCTTCAACAACTGCTCCAACACCACCCAATGAAGTATATAAGCAATAATAATCTGATTTTTCTTTAGGTACAGTACCTGTTAATCCCCATTTAATTGGAACATCTTTAAATGTTGAATCACAAACTTGTTGAATATGATAAGATTTACATTGATGACATTCATCAAAAATTAAAGATACAACCCCATCTTTTAATTTACTTAATTCCTCAACTGATAATGGTTTTTCAGTTTTTGAACGCTCCATTGAATTAATTGTTTGCCAAGTACAAACAGTTACATCGTGTCCAAATTCTCTTAAATTACAACCAACAATACCAGCATCTAAACCCCATTGCTTAAATTCATTAGCTGACTGAAAAGCCAAATCTTTAGAAGGAACAATAAGTATTGTTTTTCCAAAAGGGAGTACCTTTTTTGCTAAAACTGCTGATATTAAAGTTTTTCCTGAACCAGTAGCGGCATCAATAATACATCTGTGATTTTTTAAGCAAGTATTAACAACTCTAACTTGATGGTCTTCCAACATAATAGGTTCATCTTCCTTATAATGACCTTTATACCATTTTAAATAAGAAAAATAAGTATTATCAATATCTTCACCTAAATCTGGGTCTTCAATAACATTTTCAGGACGTATTATTTCAACTTCATATTGAGAAACATTTATAATTTCAAACATACGTGGTAATAAATTGACATAAGTTTGACCTGTGATAGTAAAATATTGTTTGTAACCATCCCAACGACCCAATTTATAAGATGGTTGAAAACGTGCTGAAGGAATAAAAACTTTAAATTCCTTAATACATTTAGCTATATCATCAGGTAATAAACCACGAACAGTACAATGAATATAATCTTTATAAATTATTGTTAATTTAACCATAATAATCCTCAATTAACTTTGTTATTTATTCTACTACATCATTCAATCTCTTTTCAATAAATATTATTATAATTAAAAATTAAGGATTTTAAATGGCTGAAATATTTAAAAACTTTTTATCTGTTTCAAAACAAGTTGGTACTGAAAAAATTATTATTCCTTCTGCTTTAGCTGGTCAAAATACTACTAATGTTTTATCTGGCTCAAGTAGTATGGGAGAAGTTTTACGTGAAGAAGGCTCAACTGCTCAAATTCACTCATTATATATTTGTAATGTTTTTAACCCACGTATTAAAGAATATGATGCAAATACACATACATATCCTCGTTATGAACCTTCAAATTTTAAATCAGTAGATTTATACATCAAAGATGGTTCAAATAGCAATATTCAAACATATATTGCACACGATGTTCGGGTTGTCCCAGGTGCATCTTTTTACATTGAAAAAAATATTACATTAAATCCATCTCAATATTTATGTATGTTTTGCCCTGCTGGTGTTGTCGGAAATACTAATGGTATTAATATGAATATTACAGCATCGGCAATATTATTTGTTGAAGATGTAGAAGAATAAAAAATGGGGGTTAATTAACCCCCAATATTTTTTATAACTTGTTGAACTAAATAATCTATATCTTTTTTATGCTTTTCTTCATCTTTCAATTTAAAATTCATTTTTATAATTTGAAAAATATCATAATCTACATAATCTTGCAAAGTATATAAATAAGCCATTAATTCTCCAGAAGTATTAAATTCTTTAACTTCTCCATTATACCAGCTTACTTCTATTTTTTCAACAATTTCTGATGATGGCAAAAAAATTGAAAAAACATCGTTTGTCATTTTTTTCCATTGTTCATCAGTTATCATCATTAACCTTTTTTAGATTCTGATAAAGCCTTTACTAATTCAGAAATTGATGTCGTTAATGCACCAACTGTTTCTTTAATTTGAGTCATTTCTTCTTTAATTTCTTTAATTTCAGAATCATTTACTGGTTGATTGTCAATAGCTGTTGGAAGTGCCTGAACTGGAGCTGTCTGCATCATCTCGGTTGGCATATATGGATTAGACATACCAATTTTTCCTTGATTTGCTTTTGTTGCATAATAAACATTCAAACCTTCAATAATATCTTTTGGTGTTCTAACAACATCATCTGGGCATTGAATTGCAACTTGTGCAGACTTAACAATTCTAATCTGTTTTAATCCTCTTAAAACTTTCAACATTGTCTGCTTTGGATAATTCATAAAATATTTTCTATCTAAAACTTTCCAAATTTCTGGTTGATGCTGGCATTCCTCACTATTAACCAAATTAACTAATTCAGCACGTGTATCTGAATCCAATGCATCAATATCAACTACTGAACAAGTATCTTTATCAGTATCATTCTGTAAAGAAATGATAATATATCTTGCTCTTGTAACCAAATCCTGTGCATAGTGTCTTAAAGGCTTACCAGTTTCTGGATTAATTATACCGCTCATATTTTTCTCCTTGAATAAACTTAATTTTGTTATAAAAATATTTATAATCCATTTTTTTAAAAAATTGATTCTAACAAAAATAAAGTTTGAAGAATATTTATTAAATATTCTTCAAAGGAGATAATGTATGGCTGATATTTCAAAAATAGATATGGAACGAATTAATGGATTACTTGATAAACTTGAAGAAGTAACTGATAAACTTAATTCAATGAAATATGTTGTGGAAACTTGGAATGAAGGAACTGAATGGTATCGTGTTTGGTCAGATGGCTGGATTGAACAAGGTGGTTTTTTAGGAACTAATACAATAAATACAGAAACTAAAACAATTCATAAAGCATTTTCTAATACTAATTATACAATATGCATAGCAATTAGAAATGATTCAAATTCTGTTAATTTAAGAGTATCAATTGTCAATAACCATCAAATAACTTTTAGTCGTTCAGGTTCATACAATGCAACTGGATGGTGGTATGCGTGTGGATACTAAAATTTCTTTAATTTACCATTTCCAATTACTTGAATAGCATTAAAATTACATTTAGGAAATGACTTTTGTAACATCATAAAATTAGATAAATTATTATGACTATCATCATACATTTTAACATCAGTATATAGTTTCGTTTTAAGATACTTACGAACAATAAAATTTTTTCGTTGATGAACTTTCTCAATAAATTTTAAATTACCGCTTCTTTCAACATATACATTTGGATGGTCTATATTGATTCCATATTTTCTAAATGTTTCTAAGAATTTATTTTTATCTTTAAAATCTTCACGAGCTGTCAGAAAAATAACTCTATCATTACCTTTAATATTATCAATATATCGTTTAACCAATTTAATAACATTATTAATAGGTTCAGATGTATTATAAAAAACAGATGAATCTCTAAATTCAGAAAAATCAAAACTTTCTCCATCCTGTAATTTATATGTATTAAATTCTTTATTGGTCAATTTCTTAATGATTTGTTCATTTTTCATAACATTAATCAGAGCGTGTGTATGAAAAATTGTTTCATCAATATCAAAAAATGATATTTTAGTTTTTAAATGTTTCATTATAATATACTCGCATTTTTACTTTTAAGATATTTTTTTAAGTTTCTCTTATTTCTTTTTTGAAATAATTCCTCAATATCTTTAACAATTTCAACAATATTTAAACAATTTTTTTTATTAATTTCAATTGTATAAACATCAACAATTGCATCATTGACAAAGGAAACTTCAATCAAATTACTATTTAAATCTTGTTCGTGAATAAGAATTCCAAGAACCCAAGATTCTTTTTTATTTTTCATCCAATATTCAACACCAACTTTTTCTCCATCATCACTTTCAAAATCATTAATTTCATACTTAGTTAAATCAATATTATAACTATTTAAATAGTCAAGCATAAAATAAACTTCATTCATAAGATTTTCATTATATTCAAATTCTTCAAATTCTATAAAATCACTATAGCATTCATCAAGTTCTTCAAATAATTTTATAAATCCATCTGTCATTTTATACCTCAATTTAATAAATTAAACCTATCAATTTATTTTTGATAGGTTTAATGTAACATAAATTTTTATTTTGTCAATAGATTATTTAAATCTTTTTACAGCTTCATCATAAGAAATGATTTCAATACCTTTTTCTCTTGCTTTTTCAGCTTTTGATGAAGTGCTATTATTTTCTTTTGTAATTAACAAATTACATATTTTTGTTACAGATGTTACAATTTTTCCGCCACCCGAAACAATATTATATTCCATTTCCTTATCTCTAATCCCAGTAAAACAAGCAATAATATTTTTAAATTTTTCAGATTGAATTTGAACTTCTGCATACTTTAATTCAATTCCAGATGAACGAAATTTCTCACACCAATTCAAATAAACTGCATATCTTGAACAATATTGGTCTGCTGAAATATCCGACCAACCATCAACCTGCATAATTTTATCTCTATCATATATTAATTCACCATAAGTATCAACAATTCTATTAAGTTTAAGTTCACCAATACCATCACCAAATGCTCCAACAGCATCCATTAATTGCTGAATTGTTGCTTTTTTAAGACACTCGTGTAAAGAAGCATATAATTTAATTCCATTAATTCCAATAGTTTGTGTAAAAACTGATGCAGGCAAATTAATTAAATTATAAGGACTCATTGTATTTAATTCAGTAAAATTCATAATTCTTGTTAAATTACCTTCTCCAGCAAATTTAACATTTAATTTATTACAAAAGTATACTAATCGTTGTAAAGAAACAATTCTATCCAATTCATCATTAGTTCCTTCATAATAAAATGCAAATACACCATTTTCTGTTGTATCCCACATTGAACGGTCAATTGTTGGAATTCCTAACCTATCTTCTTCACACGGAGAAATAACTTTTTCAACATATGGTATAACATCTCCACGCCGAGTAATTACAATTTTTGCACCTTGACCGATTTTATTATCAACAATATTTTTATAATTATGTCCAGTTACCCAATCAATAGTTACACCATTAATATCTACTGGTTTAACTTTAATGCGTGGATTTAACAAAGCATTTTTAGAAACATTCCACTCAACAAATTCTACTTCGGTTTCAGCAGAATTAACTACTGCTCCAACTTTAAATTTACGAGATTCCTTTGGATTGTATGTACTTGTTTCATAACCATTATAATTTTCAGATTTATGATTAACGGTAAAAATAATTCCATCACATTCATATTCATAGTCATCTCTAACTGATTGAACACCTAATTTAGCACTTTGTTCGGTTACATACTGACCATCAACCATTGAATGTTGTGCCGTTTCTAAACCATATTCTTCAAGTTTTTGAAACATTTCTTCTTCTGAACCATTAAAATTCATAATTTTATAAGCTACAAAATGGGCATATTTTGAAAATGTTTTTGCACACACTTTTGAGTTTAATTGACCAGCAACAGTATTACGACCATTTTTATAACGATAATGAGTTTCTTTATATAATTCATCAATCATCAATGGAATATTTTCTTTAGAAACAATAACTTCACCACGTATCATAACATTATCAGGAATTTTTAAAGAAGTAATCGAATTTTCAAAAGTGTTAATAATACGAGTAATATCTTGCCCATTTTCTCCATCACCACGAGAATAAGCAATTTTTAACTGTCCATTTTCATAACAACATAAACAAGAGCATCCATCTAATTTAGCTGATACCATATATTTTTCATTCGGAGAAATCCATTTTAACAGTTCATCTTCTTTACATTCTGTCATTGAACCAAGTGGTATTGGCAATTTAACTTTATCACCTCTAACTTCAGAACCAACAGACAAAAAGAAAATATCATTAGGATAAAACTTTTTTCCAATATCATATAAACTATCATATACATCATCTGTTGAAATATCTGCTTCAATACCATATTCTTGTAAAATTAGTTTATCTTCATCATCAAAAATATAGTAATCGCCTGTATTTGTATAATAATCAGAACAAACTCTTAAAATATCAATTAAAGTTTTCATAAAAAATCTCCATAAATTATTTTTTATGGAGATTATAAATTATTTAAGATAAAATGTCAACATTTTTATTAAAATAATCAAACGAACTTTTATTAAGTTGACACCATTTAAAAGATAACCATTCATTTGGATTTAAATCTAAACCGAACATTTTTTCATCATCTTGCAATTTACCAAATAACAATCTCTTTTCAAATTCCGTGGCATTTTCACTATTTAAAATATTAAATTCTTTTTGTAAACTTGGAATATAAACACGAATCATTGTATATAAGAAAAACAAATAATTACAAAATTCTTTACTAAAAATCTTATTAAAATGGTTTAATGCTTTAACCATTTCAAATTTATGAGCAAATCCATAATTAATCATAGATATATTATACATTAAATATTTCTTAGCTTTAGTAAAATCTCCTTTATCAAAATATGTTTGAAAAAAGATATGATTAATTGCCAATTTTAAATAATTAAAATTATCATATTTAAATCTATTATCATAAATTTTTCTAATAATTAATTCAACGACATCATCAAAATTTTCACTAAATTGTCCAATAAACAACATAAAAAGATACATCATTTGAATTCGCTTATGAAATAAAATATTAAAATATTGTTCAGAATTTACTTTATTTTTCATTTTAGAAAATAATGTATCTTCATAGCTTAACATTTTTTTCACTTCTTGATATGAAAAAAATCCATTTTCATTAATTTTTTTCAAATTATCACTATCAACCCATTGTAAATATAAATTTGTAAAATAATAAATGGTATGTATAAAAGCCGAAAAATTTAAATCATTTTGTTCATATAATTCATTAATTCGTTTATATCTATTAAATAAATCTTCTGACGGACTCATATCTCCATCATTAAGCATATACATTAAATATATTTGAGTTTCAATATCATATTTTTCAATATTCTTAGCAAATAAATTAGCTTTTTGATTATAACCATTTAAGCAAATATTTAATTCATCACGCAATTCATCTGAAACATTATTCAACATATATTGATTAACTTCATCAAAAATATGTTCATCAATACTTAAAAAATTTTTTAAATCATAATGTTGAGATTCATTATAAACTTTATTACTAATTTCTTTAATTTTTTCATTTAAAAAATCATCATTTTTAAAATATTCATAAACACGTTCTGGCATAAAAATTATCATTTTATTTCCTTAAAATATATAAATTATTTATACATTTAATTTTATCATTCCGTCATCTTTATTTAATTTTGAACTACCATTACAATAATCAATACTCCATAAATTATATTGAGTAATCAGTTCATACAATTTATTCTGCTGGTCAGCATCTAATGAATTTAAAAATTTGTTTGTACATTCATAAATAACCTTATAAATTTCACAAGTAAATGGGCATATATTTTCTTTCCAACTATTTGAAAAATTTTTTATTCTTTCATAACGACAACCACCATCACATATAGATTTATATTTACATTCTTTTTTACAAGATGATTTATATTTTAAATCGTCTATAATTTCTGTATCAATTTCATCATTAATATTCCCCATTTTAAATCTTTCATCTATTTGCGATAAAATAGTACAAGGATATATATCTCCATTTGGACGGATAACAACATAATTTCCAACATCACAAGATATTACTGGCTTATTTTCAATAACATTAGTAATGTTTTTATATAAAAATCGTGGAATATAAATTTTATTATCATTGACTAAATTATTTTTAATATCAGAAAAAATCAAATTTAATTGAACTTCCAAATCATTCCAATATGATTCTTTAAATTGGGGCTGATGAGCTATTGTAAAATCTCCACTAAATTTATATGTATGATGTAAATCTTTAAATATTTTGTAAGTTTCAAAAAAATTTTTTACTGATGTTTCATCTAAAACACATCTTCCTTCTAATCTATACCCTTTTTTTAATTGAGTAATAATATTATCATATACAATATTATTTGTAATCTTATTAGTTACAGATTTACGAGTATCAATATTACCATCCCACGAAATTTGAACATCAAAAATATGATTAAATGGTTGATATACTTCATCCATAAATTCATTAAAATTTACTGTTCCATTTGTAACAACTTGATATTGAAAATCATCTTTATATTTTTTAACAATTTCTTTAATTAAATTCACTCTTAATAATGGTTCTCCACCAAAAAATATAATTCGTGGCTTATTATAACAAGTAAACATTTTTTTAATTTTTTCCATTACCGAAATATCAATAGTATATGGATTATCTCTCCCTTGAATATAACAATACTTACATCTTAAATTACATTGTTCAGATAACATCAAAAAACAATGATTTATCATTGGCGGTAAAGTTGTTTTCTTCATCTCATTTATTCCATTGTTGAACAATATTCAAATTTGGAGATTTGGATTCTGAATAATGAGATTCAAAATCACATTCAGTAAATTTATTCAAATCATAAGTTGGCAACATTTCATTTAAATATTCATTATTAAACATTATATTATTTTTTATTTTTTCATAATATTCTTCAAAGACTTTATTCTCAATTTTATATAATTCACACGCCCCTTCAAATCTTTTATGTAAACTTCCATTATTAACATAATTAGCCGCAGGACATTCAGAACATTGATAACATTTACAAGTTTTATATTTGCATAATGGATAATGATAATATTCCTTAACAAATTCATTTTGTTTATTTAAATCAATTCCATCTTTAATATTACCAAGGTTATATGCTTTATGGTCGCCTAAATAAATACAAGGATAAATTTCTCCTTCTGGATTAATAAAATAATTATTTCCTAATTTTACACAAGTAAAAAAATTATCAGGATTTCTTCTTCGTTGAAAATAATTAACCCAATTATAAAAATTAATTTTATCATTTTGAATATACATATCACAAATTTTTCTAATTTGTTTTTCAAATTCTTTATATATATAATCACTATTATAATTTGCTTCGTGAATATAATAATAACCCAAACTTAAAACATTATTATCAAAACAAAACTTAAAACTATCAGCCAAATATGGTAACGTTTCAGGTGTTAAAGCGTGAACTATGGAAATTTTATCATTGTATTCAGATTTACCCAATTGTAGTATCATATTTTTAAAATATTCATCATCATATTTTCCATTTATCTTTCTTGATAAACTTGATGAAAATAAACCATCCCAAGAAATACAGCAATGTTTAGAATAAAAATAATTTTCATTACATAAATCAAGTAAAGTATCTAAATTAGTTCCATTGGAAATAGTTGCACAATGAAAAGTTACATCTTGTTCTCTCTCAATTCTTTTAAATACTTTTTTAATACAAAGTTTTACTAAATCAGGTCTTAATGTTACCTCTCCACCAACTAATGTAACAATTACAATATCAGATAACGGTAAAGATTTAACAAATTTATATAAATTATCATAATCAGAAAAAATTCGTGGTTTAATTTTATCATTATATGGTTGAAAGCAATAACAACATTTCATATTGCAACCTGAATAAAGTTTAACTGCAATACGTGTAATTTTTTCAAATAATTCCATAAATTAAATACTCCCACAATTTTGGTCGTGACATTGTTTTGTATTACAACCTTGACAACTTACTTGACATCTATTTTGACAATTAATTTGACAACTACGGCTACAAATTCCATTATAAGTAAACCAAGAATTCTTTTGAATCAAACAATCTTTAATTCTTTCTAATACACTTCTTATTAATTCATAATCAGATTTTTTAACAATACCTTCTGCTTGAGATGATTCAGTTGGATTTGTTGAACCTTCCATTTGAGTTTTTTGATTAATATCCTTAGTGATAACAGCATTTAAAGGAACTTCCTGTCCTGTTGTTGTATTAACAATTTTATTGGCTGGAATATCTCTAACATATGAAGTATTGTATTTATTAACAGTATAATCATCAGAAGTATTAGCAATATTAACATCTGGATTAAAATTACCAGCAGTACCAATAGTTTTAACTTCAATTTTTGGTAATTTTTCACTTCCAATATATACACCAATATTTGCATCAGTTGTATTATTTAATTGAATTACAGCCCTTCTAATATTATTTTCATTTCCTAAAGTATGAATTTTTGAAGATTCTTCATTAATAACTTGATTAACTTCACCCGATAATCCAGTATATTCTTTTTGAATTTTATCACGGATAGATTCTGGAATAGTATCATACATTTGGATTTTTTCTCCTTTCCATCCATATACCCAACGACCACCCCAATCAGGAGATTGATTTGTCCATACCTTCCATACACCATTCCAATTCATTGCTCTTTGTTTAAAAGTATCACGAATATCTTGATAAACTTGTCTATTAACAATATTACTATCAGCCATTATACACCTTCATTTTTAATTTGTTCATCAATAATATTTACCATCTGGGAAATAGTATAATTTATAGCTTCTCTAAAACTTGGTAATAAAATTCCTTCCATATCAACCAAAGTTTCATAAAATTTTAATAATTCAATCTCATTTTCCCTAATGCTTCTTTCATTTAGCAAAATATCTGTTATATGGTCTAACAATTTAACATTTTGACTTAATATATTTAATTTTCTTGAACGAATGTTAGGAATTTTATCATTAATTAAATACCATTGAAATTGTTCTGCAACATCAACCATATAAGCTAATACATTACATTGAACATCATTCATTATATTACCATCGTTATTTAATGTAAGATTTTCCGATGGACAGCCACCTTTACATACAGCTCTTGCATTACATACATCACAATTATGATTTTCATTCATAATTGTTTGTTTATTGAAATTAACCTCTCTAATCTCATCAGTATTATTAATATTGCCCATTACTAACTCATCATAATGGTCTGAAATAGTATGACGTTGATGACAAGGTAAAATATCCCCAGTTACACCAAATGAACAAGAAGAAAATGTTCCAGCCGTACAAACTTTTCGTTGGTCTGGTACTAAAAAGATTGGATTTAGTACCATTTCTAAATAATCATCAATACATTTTAATGATAAATTTCTTTTATTATTTTCATCATTATAAATTGAAAATGCCCATTCCCAAATTTTATGCATTTCATCTCGTAAATTCATATAATCAGCATCTGTCCATTCAGTATCAGTTACTGGAACAGGAGCAATATTATCAATTCCTATATTATATAATTCTTGTATACCTGTTAATAAATCTTTCAAATCAGCAGGCATAACTGTCATTCTAACTTCAACTAAATGCTTTAATCCTCGGTCAATCAATTTATTTAAATTTGACATAACAGTATCATAAGAATTACATCTATTTCTATCGTGTATTTTTTTTATTCCATCAACAGATACCAATAAACCTAACTCATAATCTTCAATAACATCAATCATATGGTCTGTAAGCATTGTTAAATTAGTTGTAACACCAAAAGAAATACGATATTTTTTATTTTTTGCATATTTCATAGCGTGTTCCATAACATCAAATGCTAAAAATGGTTCTCCACCAAAAAAATTAACAACAAATGGAAATTTAGTTTCATTTGTCATTAAATAATTATTATAGCTAACATCAATGATTTTTTCAATCATTTCAGAAGACATTTTCATTCCATTTTTATTATGTTCAAAACAATATACACAATTTAAATTACAAGAATTTGTAACATTCACCGTTATATCTTTTAATTTAAAATAATCATTAAATTTCATAATTTTTTCCTAAAAAATAAAGTGTGATACTACAATATCACACTTTATTTAATTTGTCAATCTTTTTTATTATTTACATCATCAATATCAAATTTAAATTGTTCGTATAAATCATCAAATAAAACTGGAATTTTATTATGAAATTCATTTAAAGTCATAAGCATAATCTGTCTAACAGATGGATGAGCCGCTTTAGCACATCTTAAATTAAAAATATGTCGCCATTCTCTAACATTAGCTTTCATCATTACACTTGCGGCTGTACTATGCGGAAGAATCATTCTTAATTGGTCAGGTGTTGCACCAATTTCTGCCATCTGCATATATGCTCTTTCCATATCATTCATTGCTTTAAGCCAAGTATGATAAATTCCAGAATTTTCATCCATATTACAAGGTTTAATTACAGAAATTTCATTTCCAAATTTACCTTTAGAATAATTACAATATCTTGTAGATTCAATAGCAAAACTGCAATGACGATGACGTGTTAAATCTTTATAAACACCAACATCACAATGAAGATTAACAATAACATCAGCAAATTCAATCATTGCAGTATGACCCATTTCAATCAATTTACCAATCATTTTAACAGCAGATGTTGTATCTTCAGTAATATTATTTTCAGATTTATAACAATTTCTGGCACATTTTTCAATTTGCTTTAACATTTTATCCGAATTAATTTCACTTACGATTTCAACACTTGGTTCAATTATTTTAACCATTCTCTAATCCTTTATAATTATAATTTTCTTTAAGATGATAAACCCATCCATTTTCAGTACAATAATCTATAGCTTCTTGTAATTCTGTAAAAATATGGTCTTCATCATATAACATATAATGTTTCATTCCATATAATATATTTTCATTATTTAATTGAAATATTGTAGCATTAATATATTTTGCGTTATTTGTTTCTTTAGTTCCACCTAACTGCATTGGATGTTGAACCCAATAACATTCAGGCAACTTACGAATTTGATATAATTTTAAATTCGCTAATTTCATTTATTTTGCTTCCATTAATATATTTTCATCAGATGTATTATCCATTAAAGGTTTATCAGTTTCTTGTGTTGAATCAATAGAAGCCACACCTTCATTAACAATCTCTGTCAAAGTTATACCTTTAACTGTATCAACATTAAAACTTCTCCACGCCTTTTTCTCTAAATCAACAACTCTAACCTGATTTGGATTTTCTTTACGTTCAGTTTTGGTATCATTAGTATCAGATGGTGTAAGTAATGGCTTAACATATTCTTCCATTAATGTTGATTTCATCACCCTCTCTGTTCCATCTTTCTTTATAAATGTTACATCACAAATATTTTCTTTTAAAATTGATGTTAAAATTTCTTTATTTAAAGACATAATAAACTCCTCTATATTTTTATAATGAGAAGTTTATCACATATATTCCTATTTTTTCAAATTATTTTTTCTTATACATATATTTTCCAACAAATTTATATACCATCTCATAAAACGACCTACAAAACCATATAATAAATATATCAAAAAGAAAACTATCCAAAATATATAAGTTAAAAATAAACTTTCTTGAAGAACTTTATCATTTCTTATATTTAACAAATTATCCTCATCGCATATATACATAATGCCAATAGCTACCAAACCAATTAAAAAATATAAAATTACAAAACTTAAAAAAGACATATTAATTTCCTCTAAACATTATAAAACTCATTCATTGTTACTTTTTTTACAATAAATCATATATTTTTAATTATGTCAATCAATTTTTTAAGTTATTATTTAAGTTTCATATTTTGGAATAGCTTCAATTATAAAATTTACTTCATCATACTGCACAATGTCATATTTTTCAACGAGTTGTATATATAAAATAAGTAAATTATTTAATTCAGATTTGTTTATTCTAAATTCTTTATTATATATATTATTAAAACAGCTTCTAAATAGATGGTTTAATAGATTGTATAAATCATTTGTGTTTTTAATACGAAATGACTTACAAGAGCCTAACATCCAATTTCTTGTTCTGTTTTTATATTTAATTTCTGTTAATGATAATGCTTTAATAAGGGCTTTTTTAAGGTATTGTAATGATGTTTTAGCTAATGCACCAGATAATTCTAAATCACTAATTGATTGCTCTTGTAGAGCTTTTAAATAGGTGTCAGATATTTGAAAACCCAATACGGCATTAAATTCTTCATTAATAAATTCTTTATTTGCATTAATTTCATAAAACATTTTACCAATTATTTCTTTTAAGAAATAAGGTATCTGTTTATTTAAGATTTCTATTTTTTCAGTTGAGAAAGAATTAAAAGAATTATTATGTTTATTTCTTTCTTCCATATAGAATTTAATAAAACGATTGGTAAACCATTCGTTAAAAGTTTTATTATTTAAAAAATCTTGAGTTATTGTTGGTAATTTTTCTAAATTAGAAATAAAAGATTTATTATAATTCTTAATAGTTGTAAATGCTTGTTCGGGGCATTTATTAAAGAATTTTTCTATATTTTTCTTTAATTTTTCTCTTGACCATTTCAATAAATCCTTTGAATCAATATTATTATCAAATATGGTATTGACAGTTTCATCTAAACTCATTCCTTGAAGTTTACAATATGGAATAATTTTAGACATTGATTCATATCTTTTGCCTTTTTCAATTTTATAAATTTCATTATTAAAAACAATAGATTGATTTTTTTTGAATAGATTCTTTTTTGTTTTCCAATAATTTTCCCATATATTAACAGGTTGTAAATTATGTGTTTTAAGAATTAAATCATTTAAATAATTTGAATTACATACATTATCATTCAAATTATTTAAATAATCTGCAAAAGTATTTTCCCAAAATTGTGTTGGAATAAATTCATCATAATTTAAAATGCGTTCATCTTTTTGAATAGCAACATATTCAAAAGATAATGGAAATCGTAAAATGGTATTAATGAAATTACATTCTATGCGAATATCATTTTTTTGAAGTTCTTTCATTAAAGTTGGATAGAAATTTATGTTTGAAATTACTTGAGGTAATTTCAAAGCGGTGTGAATTCCACCTGTAAATGCATTTTGTTCGATAAAAATTAAATCATTAATTTTTAAATTAACAAAATCTAAAAACATATTTAAAGTTTCTAAAGCGTGTCTATCTTCATAATTATCAATATCAATTAAAAGAATATCTGTTCCTATTTGTTGTGATGAGCCATAGGTTTTATCAGATACCATATATAAATTTTGTAAAGATATTGAATAATTTTTTAATTCATTTTGTTCATTTTTTGATAATTTATAAAAGAAATTAATTTTTCTATGCGGCTTAAAACAAGATAAAAAATGTTCTTTAATATTGACATCTGTAAAGTATGCATTAATTTCTTTAGAAACATATGAAAAAGTATCTTTATTCCAAAATGATTTATTGATTTTTTTATTTTCATTGGATGTTATCCAATAAAAATCTTTATTATCCATATTGAAATAACGTTTTCCCCAGCGATAATTTTTTGTATTGAAATCAGTATTGTATGAAAGAGCATTTAAAAGCGATATAAAAGGAAAGCCTTGATAATCTTTAAAGAAATTTGACTTGTGGGCAATCAAATCCTTATTAAAATCATCAAGGCTCGTAAAATATTTATCACTTAAATATACATTTTTCATTAATTATAATTTCCCACACAAAAATTTTATTTAAACTATACATCTAAAATAAAATTTGTTTCAATATTAATTTTATTTATTCTTGACTAATAAAATCTTGTAATGTTTTATCACCAATTAATTGTTTTAATTCTTCGGTGCTATTGTTACAAATAATTTTCCAATCTGACTCATCAAATCCATACCAGTTATAATTTGATTCGCTAATACTAAATTTACCATTTCCATCATCTATAGAATAACGATAAACATATAACCAATTTCTTTCATATTCTTCATTATATGCCCAAGGGTCATCATCGTCATCATATTTAACCCATTGCATATACCATTCATCTTTAAATTTATATTTAGATTCATTAAAATTAAATTCCTGTTGAATAGGTTCTTTATAAGAAGGAATATTTCCTTTTTCTAAAATATCTAAACCTAATTTATCAACAACAAGATAAGTAAAAGCAAATTGAACAGGCATTTCTAAATAAATTTTAATATTATCATCTATAAATTCAATATTTTTAAATATTGGAAAATTCGATTTTAAAGAATCTTTAATCTGTTTAAAAACTTCATCTATTGTTCCTGTTTCTTCTAATGAGGTAACTGTATCAACAAATCCACCTAAATCTGAAAATTCTTCATTTAAAAATGTTTCAAGATTTTGTGGTAATTCATCAGAAATACTTACCAATGTACATAAATCATCAAAAGAAATATTTAAATTATTTTTTTGGCATAATTATCCCAATCGGTACCAATATACATATTTTGGATTTCACTAATGGAATAGCTTGGATGAAAATCTATAGTAGTATATGGGTCTTGAATAAATTTATCAATCCAATCAAATGATATAGAATATCTATTATCATCATATACATCTTCAAGCTCATCAAATGAATCAATAGTTCCTGTTATTGTATCTCCTTCAATTTTAAAATTATGAATTGATGGAAATAATCTTTTATTCATTTCATTTGGATTTTTTAATAAATCCGAAAAAGTTTCTTGTAGTTGAATTAAAGGTGAAGGTTTATTTTCAACAGAATCTTTTTGATAATTAAATAAAAATTTAGCAATGTCAGGATATTTTTCTGTAAAAGTATCCATATTAATTCTACTGTCAGATGCATCCATAAAAGATTGAGTTTCAAAGTGGAATTGATAAAATTCCCCTGTTTTCTTATTTAAAAGAATGTATAATAATCCTTTATCAGAATAATAATAGTAATATTTTCCGTGAGGTGATGTTGTACACCAAGAAGTATATTCACCAAATGGAACTGAACATTCTAATTTTGTTGGAATTGCAATAATCCAATCAGCATTTTCAAAAATTTTCTTTAATCCTTTATCAGCATATTTTTCAAAAAGATTATATCTATCTAATACTTTTTTATCTGTTGGAATACCTAATGATTTAATTTTTTCAAGTTCCGTATCTAATTCTGGTAATGTTTTAAATAAATCAATAGGCTTTTTAATTTTATTTTTATATATTTCATATTGTTTTAACGAATTTGGAATTTTTTCTAAATCTTCTGATTTAATAGCAGGTAACATTTTAGGTTGTTCAAATTTTTGACCTGTTTTAGGATTAATTCCATCTGGATATTGTTGTAATAATTCATTAAATTGTTTTTTACGCTCAATATTTTTTATATTATTATAGAATAAACGTATAATCCATTGACCATATTTTCCTAATTGTTCTCCGCCTTTATAAGTTGGGTCAAGAGAAATTAATTTACGTAAAGATTTTTCATCTAATTTTGGAAAATATTTTTTAATGTCTTCAATTCCTTCATTTAATATTTTATTAAAAAGGAAGTTATTATATTTATTAATTGTTTTATTTAATATTTGATTGTATCTCATTATATTTTATCCTAAAAATGGCATACAGGGAATATCTCCGCCTGGAACAAAATTCATTAATTCTTTTGTTAATTCTTCTTTCATAGTTTTAGCTTCTTGTTTTAATTCTGCTCCATCTTGAGTTACAGTACCATTTGGCCCTGGTAAATTACCAAAACGATTACGAATTGTTCCAAGAATTTCTTTAGCTTCAGCTAATGCCCAATTTTCTATCCATAAACCAGCATATCTATCCTGAATTAATTCATATTCAGGCTTATCAACATATGAATGAAGAAGAATAACTTCATCATCAGCTCGTGGATTTTCAGCAATAATTAATTTATGTGTGTTTTCATTAAAAGTGTAATTGATATACATACCAAACATTTTTCCAGCAGTTTTTAAATAATCATTATGAAGTTCATAAGTTACTAAACCACCTGTTCTAACTCCATTAATTGCACCAGCCATATAAACATTTGTCCAAGCCATTTGGAATGGGTCAATATTTTGACCGCCAGTAGAACCATATGTTCTTCCATAATTTCTACGATAAATTTGTTGAATTTCAACTATTTCATCAGGAAGAATATATTCTTTTTGGTTTTTCTTTAAAGTTAATAAAACTAATGATTCTTCAACAAAGGCATCACCTTGCTGTTTAAGTTTTGCAAATGCTAAATCAATACATTTTTGAATTTGCTGTGGTGATAATTCAACATCAATCATTGTATCACCAAGTCTTATTAATATATCATTTGCTAATTTTTCACGAGCTTTAGTATTGTCAGTTATCATAATTAAAACCTTTTATATAATATAGATATTTATTATTGAAAATGAAATAAGATTTTTGTTAATATAAAGAAAAATATGAGGTTAAAATGATAAAATCGGCAGGTGCATTAATTAAATCTGTTAATACAAATAGATATTTGTTCTTATTGAGAAGTTCAATAAGTTCTTATCCTTCTCGTTGGGGTTTAGTTGGCGGAAAAGTCCACCACGATGAATTTTTATTAGAAGGACTTGAAAGAGAAATTGAAGAAGAAATTGGGTTCTTACCACCGATTAATAAATGGATTGCATTTAATTGTTTTACGTCTATGGATAAAAAATTTCAATATCATTCATTTTTACTTTTAACTGATAATGAATTTATTCCAAAGTTAAATCACGAAAATGATGGTTATGCGTGGGTAGATATTGATTTTCCACCTAAACCTTTACACCCAAGATTGAAAGAAGTTATCACTTCACAAGTTTTAATTGATAGTATAAAAAATTTTAATTAGATGAAATTGACAAAACACTAAATCATTGATTTTACTTAATATTTTACAAAATTAATATAAAATAAAAAACCAATAACAATAATAAATATAATTACATTTCGCTATGGGAGAATAAAAAATGACAAGAATTTTACAACCAATTACTTCAACTTGGCTTGATTATCCTGATAAAGAAGATTGTAGTTTAGTTGTCGTAATGATGGGTTGTGATAATGGTTGTCCAAAATGTCAAAACCCCAACTTTAAAAATCCAGATTTTAATACAGAAACTAAAGAATATTCAGTTGATGAATTAATTGCTGAATTAAAACAATTATCAATACGTCATAGAACAAATAAAATTGTTTTATCTGGTGGCGACCCATTATCTTGTTTTAATGTTCAATTTACAAAAGAGTTTCTTGAAAAATCACCATTTGAGGTTTGTGTTTATACTGGTCATAATATTGACTATGTAAAAATGATGGATGTTAAAAATTTTACATTTGTAAAATGTGGTTTGTATGATGAAAATAATGCACAACCTTCAGAAAAGATGGATGAATATATGAGATTTGCTTCAACAAATCAGCAACTTTTTGATTCGAATTATTGTTGTTTGAGTCAAGATGGTGTATACTATTTTAAAAACTAATAAAAATATTTTTGAGATTTAAGGAGAATTAAATGTCTGATTTGACAGTTAAAAAAATATTAAATGTTAAGAGTCCAACTATTGTGGATTCTTACTATGAAGATGAAGATTTTAAAAAAGAATTAGATAAAGTTTCAGACGATATTTTAATTAATGCGGAAACAACACGAACAATTAAAAATATTAAAAAAACTTTAGCATCAGCTTTAAAGAAAAAATATGGATTTTCAAATGGTGAATTAAAAGAATTAACATCTAAAATTTTAAATATTCACGGTTTAGATGCTACCAATTTTGATACATTGGCAAACTTTGCAAAAATTTTAGATTCACGTGTTAATGATGTATCAATTGATGATAATTCAAATAAAAATGAAAAGACAATTGCAGGCGTAAACAATGAAATTACTGCTTCTAATCGTAAATTGATTGGTTATCATATGCTTTATGGAGTAATGAAAGATTTATATGGTCAAGCCGAAGCTAAAGTATTATCTGGTGATTTATATGATTTTTCATTAGGCTTATCAGATTCAACTAATATTTTAATTCCATATTGTTGGGCATTAGATGCTTCTAAATTAGTTATGGAAGGTCGTAAATTCGGTCAATTACCATCTGCCCCTGTTCATCGTGTTGATTCATATATTTCTGCATTAGATGAAACTGTACATCAGATGTCTTCTCATTTAGCAGGTGCAATTGCTGTTGGAACATTTTTCTTAGATATTGCACATATTTTAATTTATAAACAACGTGTTCCATTTGAAGTTGTTAAAAATGACCCAACAATGAGAAAATATATTGAAAATTGTTTTCAAACATTTGTTCATTCAGTAAATCATTTGTCGAGAAATGGTGTAGAATCTCCATTTACTAATATTTCATTATTTGATAGAGTAAAATTATCAGGTTTAGTTGGTGCAGATAATTATGGATGGTATTTTGCAAATAAAAAAGATATTGCTCTTGATAATGGATTAGAAGATAAAATGTCTGCTGATGAATGGAAAGATTTTGTTATTAATTATATTATGGAATTACAAGAAATTTATGCAAAATTCCACGAAAAAGGTGACCCATTAAATAATGGTATTCCATATCGTTTTCCTGTTACTACTATGAATATTTCAAAAGATGATGATGGAAATATATTAGATGAAAACTTTTTTGATTTTGTTTGTCAACGTGATATTACAAGATTCAATATTTTTACTTCTAAAGGAACAAAGGTTGCTTCTTGTTGTCGTTTAATTAATGATGCCGAATTATTAGATATGGGTTCTTCTGTAAATTCATTTGGTGGTTCAACTGTATCAATGGGTTCACATCGTGTTGTAACAATTAACTTTGCTCGTATTGCATATGAAGCTAATTCAATGGAAGATTTCTATAAAATTTTAGATAAAAGAATTCGTGGTGCGGCAAAAGTTTTAAAAGCTCATAAAGTATTAATTGGTAAAATGGAAGCTAAAGGTCTTGAACCATTTATTACTCGTGGTTGGATTCGTATGGATAGATTATTCTCAACATTTGGTATTCTGGGTGTTGTTGAAGCTAAAAAAATCCTTGAAACTAAATTTTCTGATGAAATTAAAGAAGGTCAGGATGTAATGAATGATTATTTAGTTTATTTAAATAAACATTCACAAGAATATGCAAAAGAATTAGGTTTATTTTCTAATATTGAACAGATTCCAGGAGAATCCTATGCTGTAAGATTGGCAACAGTTGATAATTTAATTTTCAATGATAATATAATTGATGCTCCATTATATGCCAATCAGTTTGTTCCATTATGGGAAGATGCAACTATTTGGGAAAAATTGGAAGCTGATGGAAAATACAATCAGTTATTAACAGGTGGTGGTATTGTACACGCACAATTAGGTTCTAAAACAACAGCGGCACAAAATAGAAAAATTATTTTATATGCTATTAAATGTGGTTGTGAACATTTTGTATTAAATTCTGTTTATTCAAAATGTCCAGAATGTGGTTCAGTTTATGACCATAAAGTTGCAAGTTGTTCAAAATGTGGTCATAATGAACATATGCAATACTTTACTCGTGTTGTTGGTTTCTTTGTTCCAGTAGATTCTTGGAATCCAACAAGAAGAAATTGGGAATTTCAACGAAGAACATTTATTGATGATTCGTTACACGGATAAATTAAAGAGAGGTTTTAAAACCTCTCTTTTTTAATATCCTTTGGTTTCCCAGTAAAAAGGTACTGGATAACCGCCATTCCAAGAATCTAAATTTGATGCTCCTGTTCTAACTAAGAATGAAGAATTTGTTTTATTTCCAATAGATAAAAATCTTCCAGTAGAATTTGAATCCATTGCATATTGACATAAAACACTATAATTAATATTATTATAAGGTTTTAATAAATTTACTGTTTCATTAGATGATGGATTTATTACATAACCACCTTGTTCAATCCAGCCATCTGACCATATTTTATACCATTGTGTTCCAGAATGATATTCTTCAACAATATATCTTATCATATTTAATTTATTAATTACTTCTTCAAATTTGTCAATTAGTCCATTAATTCTGTTCATATCTATTTTTGAAATATCAGCCATAATAATCCCCTTTGTGGTTATTTAATAAATAACCACAAACTGTTTTTTATAATTATTTTATAATAAATATTTGTATATGTAAGATAAAGGATAAATTTATGTTTAAAGATTATAGTCAGCCAAAAATTAAAGGTCATTTAAGAATTCACGAGGAAGAAACAGGTAAAGTTCTTTTAGATGTACATAATGATATTCACCCTGAAAATTTTTCAATTGCCTTAGCTAATTCTTTATCAAATAATGGTGGATATATAACACAATTAGTTTTTGGTAACGGTGGTGTTAGAGTAAATGCTTCAAACGAGTTTTTATATAGTACCCCACAGACAATTGGTCGTACAGCATCGTTATATAATGAAACATATTATAAAGTTGTTGACCAACATTCAATTACTGATAATTTAGAAAAAACTCGTAATTATATGACAGTTTCACACGTTACTGGTAACGTATATTCAGATATTTTAGTTCATTGTACATTGGAAAAAGGTGAGCCAACAGAACAAAATGTTTTAAATAATGATTCTCAAATTATTTCAGAATATACTTTTTCTGAAGTTGGTTTGAGAACAAGTAAAGGTGATTTAATTACTCATATTTGCCATTATCCTATTTCTAAAACATCAAATATTACATTGGTTTTTGATTACTTATTAAGAATTCAAATTGTATAAAATAAAAGAGTGTCAAATGACACTCTTTTTATTAATTTGTTAATGAGAATAAATTATTTGTCAAGTACCCTAAATTTGATTTAAATATTACCGTTCGGTAATATTTAAAAGATATATTTATAAAATTGGATAAAATATTACCGTTCGGTAATAATTTGCTTGATTTTTTATAAATTAATTATCAAATATTGGAGTATGTTCAATTGCATCTTTTAATATTTCACTATATGGAACTCCTTCAAAATGATTAGCGATTGCAGATAAGAAAGATTTTGTAAGTAAATTTTTTCTTAATTTAACAGAAATCTGTCTAATAATTTCAAATGTTGTATAATAAGTTAAATTAGCATCTAAAATAATTTTTTTAATATCTTTTAAAGTTAAATATTTTTTATTTTCATTAATAATGTTAATTAAATAATATCCACCATCAATAATGTTTAATTCTTTATAAGGAATTGGTTGATGTTGAATTGAATATTTAAAAAATTGTGGATATAAAAATAAAAATGCCGCTAAAATTTTTTCTGGTAATTTTTTTGTGGCAAAATTTAAAGTAAATTTTTGCAATGGAATCTTTTTAGAAATAGTTTCAATAACTTCTAAAGTATCTTTTAAACTTAAATTTAGATTTAATAATGAAGATGGTTTTTTTAAAATTTTATCAACAATTGTTAAAATTTTTGAAGATTTTTTAAAAACTTCTTTATATTGAGGATTAAAATCATTAATTAAATTAAGAAATGTTTTTTTATCATATCCGTTAATTTCTTTTTTCTCTAATGTATCAGAAATCCATTTTGCGAATTTATATAATTTCATAAAGAAACGTTTAATAACTTCAATATCAGGTTTATTTAAGAAATTTCTTGGACCTCGCCATTCAAGTGTTCCTTGTGGATGATTACGAATTAATCTCATTTTTTCTTCATTTAATTCACTAGATATTGCTTGAAAATTATCATTCATAATTGCATTTTTTAAATCTTCTAAATAATCATCAGAAGAATATGTTGGTGTAATAAAATTAATTATTGCTCCGTTATGATTTATTATTGAAGATAAATTTTTTATCATATCTTCATCTAATGCTAAATTACATTCTAACCAATAAACATCTTCTGGAGTTATTGTTGGAAATGATAAATGAACGTGAAATCCACAAGTTCTATCAGTATAAATTTGATATGGTGTTTTTGATAATTCCATTAAAAATTTAATACAATATTCAATGTTTTTTGGAGTTAAATTAAAAACAGGAGATTGTAATTCAAATCCATTATATCTTAATGAAGAATCAGAATCAATAGAAAAAGAACTATTACCAAAATAATTTGTTTGAAAAAAATATTTTAAATTTTTATATAAATTATCATAATCAACAAATTGAGTTCTGGTCATTAATGGAACATTTTCAATATCGTGTTTCCATTGATGATTATCTTTAAATACTAATTTGTTTTGATTTACATAGGCTTCTAATTCAAAACCAAATGTTATTTCACTCATTAATAATTGTTCTTCTAAGATACTCATAAATATTATTTCCTTTAAATATAATAATATTTATGGATAAAATGCTTGACAAATATAAAAAATATGATATATACAGTTTTAATATTAACTTTTAGAAAGATGAAAAATGAGTGGTATTAGAAATATTAAACAATTAGCTAAAAAATATAAAAAAGCTGAAATTTATTTTCATATTGACTTAGATGGTGTAACAAGTGCTTTAGCAATGAAGGAATATTTAAGAAAATATGATATTGAAGTTGTTGCGGCTCATAAAGTAAATTATGGAGATGGTGAATATAATATTCCAGCTCCAGAAGAAGGAAATATGGGAGTAATGGTTGATTTTTCTCACGGAAAAAAATTTATTCAAATACATACTGACCATCATCAATCACAAATTGTTTATGATGGTTCATCAACTCATTTTAGACATTCAAAATCAAATGCATCTACTATATCTTCAATTATTGGAAGTGGTATTTTTTCTGCTGATGATGAAAAAGCAATTGATATGATTGATTCAGCAAGTTTTAATGAATATAATATAATGCCTGAAGAAGTTGGAAATGCTGTATTTAAATTTGATAAAAATGAAAATCATTTACAACGACATTTAAAGATGGCGTTGGCTTGTAATAAGTTGCTATTAACTTATAAAAATAAAAATGCTTGGCTGTCTAATTTAGTATTGCAATGTTCACCATCATTAGCATCTATCTATAGACAATTGATTGATTGGATTGATACTAATAATAAAGAAGATTCAAGATGGTATAAAAAACCAGAAGAAATTAATGAAAATGTTGAAGCATATTTTAATGACCAAAAGTCAAAAAGTCAGATTACAGATGACTATAATATTATTGATACATTAAAGAATGGGCAATTATGTTTAAATGGTAATTGCATTATTCAGGTTGGTGGTGGAAATATGAAAAAAGTTGGTTCTTATGAACGATATACTGCTTTTAGAATTTTTCCACAAGCTAAATTTTTTATTATGATTTGGGATGAGATGGGTATGATGCAAGTTTCAAGAAATCCGTGGAATCCTAATGTTGATGATAAAATTGATTTAGGGAAAATTGTCTTAAATGATATGTTTCTTGAACAATATGCTAAATCTCATTGGTTGAAAGATAAGACAGTTTCTTTGTTGGCTATAAAAGCAGAATTTGAAAAAGGTATTGAAGTTGAAAAAGAAAAACTATTAATTGGTTTTAATATGGTTGATTTTGATAGTAATTTTCCAAATTGTGGAAAAGAATTTGATGTTGACATTGATAATAAAATAGGTATTTCTATGGGATTAAGAATGTCAAAATATTGGTGTGAAAATATGAATCCTGCTCGTGCTGAACAATCAATGAGAATGATAAAATTTATGAATAATCAGCGTGTTTCTTTAATAAATTTAATTGAAAAAATGTCAGGTGGTCATAAAGCAATTACAAATCTTGTTGGTTTTAATTTATTAAATCGCCAAATTCAAATTGATATGGCATTGAGTAAAAATGATAATCCATTTAGACCATTAACAAGAGAGGAACGAAATTGTATTAATGAAGAAAAAAATGGAGAAGATACTTATATTTTGAAATTTATGAAAGCATTTTCAAAAGATGTTGTGAAAAAATTAAATGCTCCTAATTAGGAGCATTTAATTGATATATTTGCTCCAAAAGGTATTAAATAATAACACTTTTTGGAGAAAATATGTTATTTTATATATTTAATTAAGGTATTTAAATATGTAATTTTACTTTCATTTAAATTTTTTGTATGCATAATATTAAATAATGAAGAAGCAATAGGCATTAATACTATATTATCTTCAAAACATATTTTATTATATAAATTAGTTGCTACTGATTTAATATTAGAATCATTTACACTTTCAACTAATGTTTTATTTAATATTATTTGATTATCCATAATTGTTTTGACAATATTATATAATGTAAATGGATTTTGAATGTAAGGTTTTAATCCTTCTGTTAAAATTGTTTCATCAGATAAGGTTTGTTCCATTAAAACTGAACAATATTCCGCATCTTTTTTTGCATTTTCAATTGCAAGATATTTAATAGCTGGATGTTCAACGCCCATATCTTTGCAAAGTTTTTGATATTGTGAAGTATAATCAATTTCTTCTTCAACTGATTCAAATAATTCTTTATTAAAATTTAAATAAGCTGATGATAATTTATTTGCATTTTCACTAAAAATATTTTTAAATTTTGGTAAAAATTTTCTAACTTTATAATTATCTTGATATGTTTTAATAAAATCAGAAATTTGATTATATTTAACAGTTTCTAACATAATATTTTTACAAATTATATCATCACGAGAGCCACCATTATTAATGTATTGAGCTAATGCTTTGATACCGTTTTTCATTGCTTCATTAAAAATAACTTTTTCACCTTTATAGTTTTCAACAACAAAAACTTTTTTAGGTTCAATTTTTAAATTGTTTGTTCTTGATAACCATAAATCAACTAATTCTTTACGAGAAACATTAAAAGTTTCACAAATTTTATTATTTCTAATTTCACGAATTATATCTGTACCTTTTGTTGCATTTTGAGTAAAAGACAATAATTGATTATAAGCATTAATTAAATTTTCACGATTATTTTTTTCTTTGGCTGTATAAACTTTAACATTTTCAAGAACAAATAATGTTCTTGGTTTTGATACAATAAAATCTCCGTTATTTAAATATTCTTTTTTAACAAATGATGCAATATTTTTGATATTATTTGCATTTTCTTTAATAATTTCAGAATTTTTAATTGATTTCGAAAATTCTTTAACTTCATCTAATGTTTTTAATGACATTAAAGGTTTTAAAGTTTCTGATATTGATGTATTTTTGAAGGCATTTAAATAAGAAATTTCTTTAATAATTTCAGAAAAAATTTTTCTTGTATTTTCTAATTGCATTGCTTCTGAAATATAAAAATCAGATGGGCGTTTTGTATCCTTTGCAGTATTAACAATATTATATAATGTTTCAATTAATACTTTATCATCATTGTTTACTGATTCATCCATATCTTCACTTTCTCTTTGTTTTAAAATATCATTTTTAATTAAATTGTAAATTTTTCTTTGATTTAAATCATCATAAATTCTGATTTGAACTTGTACCCCATTTAATCCAGAAAGTTCTCTAATTCTCTGGATAATATGTTTCATATTTTCATCTAATGTATTTTTATCTTTCCATATTTGAATAACTGAATTTTCGTCATTCATAAATTTTATCATAATGTTATAATTACTAATATAACACCATTCAGATTTTTCTGTATCTAAAGTGTTACGACCATCTTCATCATAAAATTTTAAATATAAATCATAATCTGAACTATGTAAAATATTCACAATATCATTTTTAAGTGAGGTATATTTCATAATCAACCTTATATTTCTATGTTTTATAAGAATATTTATTGTAAAATTGAAAACAAGATATTTTATAAATATGCGAATATAAATAATTTTAATAAAGGAAAAATTATGAAAATTGTTTTACCTCAAGGTACTGGTGTTATTAAAAAAACAAAACCATTTAAAAAGATGACAGATGTTCAAAAAATGGTTTATCGTAAAGTTTATGACCCAATTAATGGGGCGTTGTTTTTTGCTGAACATTGTTGTTGGGTTAATAGAAATGGTTTGGAACAATATATTCCATTTGATTATCAACGAGAAATGATGTTTAATATGCATAATTACCATTCTTTAATTTCTTTATTTTCTCGTCAGAATGGTAAAACAATTACAACAGCCATTTATTTACTTTGGTACGCAATGGTATTTAATAATAAAATTATTTTGGTAACTGCTCAAGATTTGCGTGCCGCATCGGAAAACCTCGGAAAAATAAAAGGTGTGTATGAAAATTGTCCTGATTTTTTGAAGAAAGGATTAAAAGAAGATAACAAATCAAAAATGGTTTTTGATAATGGGTCTGAAATTCACGTAAGACCATCAACTATTAAAGCTCCCCGTGGTATTTCTCCTGCAATTGTTTATTGTGATGAGTTCGCTTTTATTGGTGTACAAGATTCTGGAGATAAAGCTTTAGAGAAGCAAGAAGAATTTTATGGTGCATTATCACCAACATTATCAGCTACACAAGGTAAATTGTTTATTACTTCAACTCCTATTTCTGAAACAGATTTATTTTTTAGATTATGGTCAGGAGCTAAAAACAAAATTGATGATTATGGAATGAATATACCAGATGATTATATATTAGAAATTAATGGTGAATTATATAGAGATTTTCATTTATTTAAAGATAAAGACCAAGCAGAAGAATATGCTAAATCATTAAGAGATGAAAATACAATTGTTAATGTTGTTTCAAAAAAATCATATGGAAATAATGGATTTCAAAGTCAATTAGTTAGATGGGATGCTTGCCCATTAAAAGATGAAAATTGGGCAAAAGCTGAAATTAAAAAAGTTGGTGCTGAACGTTTTGAACGAGAATATAATTGTATTGGTGGAAATAATATTGTGCAAATTATGGATGAAAAAGGATATATAAGAAGTCTTTCTCTTGAAATGTTATATGAATATTATTAATATCCATAAGCATACCAAAAAGCTCCATTAGAAGTATCACCAGCTCTACTACCAGCAGTAAAATAAATAAAATTATTTTTTGTTTGTGAATCCCATTTAATCCAACCATAAACCCAAGAACCATCACTATTATATACAGTTATTTGAGGTATATAAGAAGTAGTATTAAATGGAGTTAAAAAGGTAATTGTTCCTTCATTAGCATTATTTAAATTTATAATATTATTTCCGCCTTGTTCAATAAATCCATCATTCCATTTTCGGTACCAACGATTACCATCAGAATTAGCATCAATAACATATTTCATTGAATTTATTTTTGAATTAATATTATTAATTTGTGTATTAAAATTATCTAATTTCGTTGATAACTCATTGATTCTTTCTATGTTTATTTTACTAATATCAGTCATAATAAAATCCTCTTTGAAAGATATTTAATAAATATCTTTCAAATTATTTTGTTATGTGTTTACCCCTTTATTTTTACCCTATTTCATAAATATATGTAAAGACTTTTAGACAAGTTTTTATAATTATTTTTACAATAAAAATAATTTAATTTAATAGGAGTGAAAATATGTCAGAATTAGCAAAATCTCACATTGAAATAACAGATGAATCATCATATGGAACAGGTGTTTCTCCGATAATTCCTCTTTATATCTTTGCGACAGAACAAGATAAAGTTATTGACGAAAGTACAGGTGAAATTGCACCTGGTACCTCAAAATCAGTTGCTAATGAATTACTTGTTATGACTTCACAAAAAGATGTTACTGATACATATGGTATACCAAATTATACAACAAATGATGGAACAGTTCAACAAGGTGATGAATTAAATGAAGTTGGTTTATACGCTTTGTATAGTGCTTTAGGAAGTTCATCTTTAGCATATGCACTTAGAGCTGATATTGACTTAAAACAATTACAGGCAACTCAAGCAGAACCAACAAGTAACGTTCTAAATCAAACATTATGGTTTGATACTGCGGAAACTTCATATGGTTTATTTAGAGCAAATGGTAATTCTCGTCCTGCTTTAGCTTGGGATAAAATTGAAAATGTATTAATTCCATCAGAAAATGAAATTGGTGAAGATGGTAAACCTCTTGGAATATACGGTGCAAATAATGATATTGCTGTTGTTACATCAGGAAATAAACAAGTTATTTATGAAAATATTGCAAGTGAATGGTATGAATTAGGTTCAAATGAATGGATGTTACAATTCCCTTCAAGTGCTAAAGGTAAAGCAAATGGAACTTATGATACAGGAGCTAAAATTACAATTAATGGTACAGAAGTAACATTAAGTGGTGTATCATCAACTACAAAAATTGATGATGCTGTTAAAGATATTAATAATGCATCAATTGAAAATATTGTTGCAATCAATGAAAATAATGCATTGGTTATTAAAAATACAGCAACTTTATTAACTATTACTCAAGATTCAAGAAAAGCATTAGAAACTTTAGGTTTTGTAATGAATGGTGATGAAGCAGTTGTTAATGCCGTTTCATTAGTTCATAAAACTCATTCTCAAGTTCCAAATGGTTCAGTACAAGGTTCAATTTGGGTTAAAACAACAGAACCAAATAATGGTGTAAATTATATTATGAAACAATATAATTCAACCAATGATTCTTGGAAAACAATTAAAATGCCAATGTATGGCTCATTTATTGAAGCTGAAAGAGTTTTAGGTGCTTCTTTAAATTCTGGTTCAATCATTGTTAAATATGATAATGAAGGTTTAGCAGAAACAAGATTAGCACAATATGGTTCATTAGGATTAAAAGTTGTTGGTACAGTTTCAAATCCAACAATTACATCAGGAGAAGCATTTACAATTAGAACTTTAATTGGTACAGAAGTTAAAACTTATACAATTAGAGCTTTTGGAACAACAGTTGAATATTTAGCCAAAGCAATTAATAATGCTAAAATTCCAACAATTGTTGCTGATGTAACAACTGAAGGTTATTTAAGATTAGTTTCTTCAACAGGTAATACTATTGATTTCCAAGATGTTGCCGATGGTAAAATCTTAGAAACTGTTGGTATTGCTTCTGGAGAATTAGGAAAATGGAGTGAACCAACTTATATTGCAAGTGCTGTTGAACCAACTGAAATTGCAACAGATGGTACATTATGGTTTAATGATGCATTAAATGTTGATATTATGGTTAATGATGGTGATGAATGGAAAGGTTATAAAAATATGTACGAATGTGCAGACATTTTTGTAACTTCTGAACAGCCAACACAACACGCAGATGGTTCTGCTTTACAAGAATATGATTTATGGATTGATACAGCCGCAAATGAATATCCAACAATGTATAGATATTATGAAGGTGAATGGGAATTAGTTGATAATACTGACCAAACTACACCTTTAGGCGTTGTATTTGCAGATGCACGTGAGAATGCAGGCCCTGCTTATGCAGATTCAACTCATACACCATTTTCAACAAAATCAGAAGATTTATTAATTTCAGATTATGTTGACCCTAACTGTCCAAATCCTCAAACATATGCCGCTGGTATGTTGTTATTCAATACATTATACTCAACAAATAATGTTAAAGAAATGACAAATGAATATCAAAATGCTGTTAAGGAATTAGGTGGAACATTTACTGTTGGTGCTTCTAAAGATTTCCCAACACCAGGTTCTTCAACAAATCCAAAAACAACTCGTTGGGCAACAATTTCAGGTAATTCAACTGATGGAGCAGGATTATTTGGTAGAAAAGCTCAAAGAGCAATGATTATAAAAGCATTAGCAGAAGCTATTAATTCTAATGATGAAATTCGTTCTCAAGATTATGACTTCTTCTTTGCAACTTGTACAGGTTATCCAGAATTGGATGATGAATTAATTAGTTTGAATACTGATAAAAAAGAAATGTTCTATATTGTTAGTGATTCTCCAGCAAGATTAGCTCCAAAAGCTAATGATATTATTGCTTGGGGTTCAAATCAAAATAATGCATCAGCACACGGTTTAGATGGTCGTGTTATTAGAAGTCCTTATATCACACGTCAATATCCACCAATGGGATTAACTTCAAATGTTGATGGTTCAGATATTGCTGTTCCAACTTCAGTTGCAAAAATGAAAAATTTATTAGTATTACCAAGAGGTATGTTTGCCGCTGGTACTCAATATGGTCAAGTTAAGAATTTAGCATCTGTTGGTTATATTACAGATGAAAATGAATATGCACCAGTAACAGTTAAAGATAGTTTGGGTGAAGTTATTGTTGCTCAATCAATGAACCCAATTATGCCACAGCGTAATACAGGTTTATTATTCTGGGGTGAAAATACTGAAAATAGTTATTCATCTTCATTATCTGATGAACACGCAATCTTAACTATTTTAAGATTAAAACGTGAATTAGATGCCGCTTGCTTACCATTCTTCTTCCAACCAAATACAGAAGCTTTAAGACGTGATTTTGATAAAACATTAAGAAGCATCTTAAATGATTATGTATCAAGAGATGAATTATATGACTATACATTAGTTACTGATAATTCAGTTAATACTTCTGAAAGAATTGGTCGTAAAGAATTGTGGGCAGAAATTGCTATTGAAATTGTTAAAGGTGTTGAACAAATTTATATTCCTATTCGTATTGTTCGTACTGGAGCATTATCAAGTAGTAATAGCTAATTTTTATTAGTATAACAAATAAAAAACCTCTAAAAAAATTTTAGAGGTTTTTTATTATTGAATTTTTCAATATTTTTGTTTTATAATTGGTTAACAATTATAAAAAGGATTTATAAATGGAAAATCAAAAAGAAGAAAGAACTAAATTTATGCATTTAAAAACGAGATATAGAGTTGAATTTTTTAAAAATAATGAAAAAATTTTAACAGAATTAAGTAACAATATTAAAATGATTGAAACACCGATGTTATATGATTTTCATTTTCATTTTCATTTTGATGGTAATTATCAAGATATTTTAATGGTATCATATTTTCCTAATGATAATTCAGTAATTAAAGAATTAATGGATGTTTCTAAGAATAACGATAAAAATATATTAATGAGAATTGTTTTAGTAGATGGACATTTTAATGAACTTTTAGCGTGGGAATTAAAAAATTGTTATATTAAATATATTGATGCAAGTAATTTAGAAACTGGTAATCATTCATCACTTGAATTAAATATTACTGTATCTTATTCAAGTGTAGATTTAATTTATCAAGGAGCTAACTAAAATGAAAATACCATTTGGATTAACATTTAAAGGATTATTACTTACAGGCAAGGCAAGAGAATATGCTAAAATTGATTATGAAATGGAAAATGGGTATGATAAGGAAATGGAAATATTGAAATTAGATTATCCATCTGAAAATTTAAAAGAATTAGCTGATTATAAGTTAAGAAAATTAGAAATTCAAAAAAAATATAATAAAATTGATGATTTTGATTATGAATATCAATTACTTCAAATTAGAGATATTGATAAGCCTGAAACTGAAAGATTAATAAATGAAATTGATTTAAAGCATAAGTATAAAAAAATTAGTGAAATTGATTATTGCAAAGAAAAAAATGATTTACTTGGAAAACCGTGGGTAGCTATTCATACTGATTATGATGAGCAAAATGACCCTGATAATTTAATGGTTGAAGTTGTTTATAATAAAACATTTATTAGTAATATGCGTAAAAAAGGGCTTCCAGGTGATACAGATGAAGAAATTGCTGAACAATGGTTAAAATTGTTTTTTATGGCAAATATGGATTTAGATGATATTACTTCAATGCTTGATGAAAATGAGTTAGAAGAAGAAAAAAGATATTTAACAAAACGAAAATTAGGTGATAATACAATTTTAATGGGATAAAAAATATGAATGAACTTAAGGAAATAATGGAAAAAGAAAAAATTATTATTGATGATATGACAAAGGAATTAGCAGAAATTTGTTTGCAGATGAAAGAAAAACAGGATGAATACAATAATGAAGAAGAATTTGAAGATGATATAACTACGGAATGTGCAAAAATTCTTAAAAAATATTGTAAGGATAATAATTTTAAATTTTATTTTACAATTGAAGATAAAGTTATTCATAATGAGGAAGCAAAACTTATTAATTTAATACCATTAGATGAATATACATATACATTAATGAATGAAAAAATGGGTGATATGAAAACCAAAAAATGTATTTGGGATACAGATACTCAACAATATAAAGATTTTAGTGAGATTGGTGAATGAATACTTTTATATTAATTGATATTTATAATTTATTTTTTAGAGCAATGTATACTATTACGGAAAAGGATAATGAATTACGTAAAGGTATGCTATTACATACAATGTTTTATATGATTAAAAAAGCGTGTGATAAATTTAAGCCAACACATACTATTATTTGTGCTGATGGTAAGGGAACTTGGAGAAAAGACATTTATCCACAATATAAAGCAAATCGTATTGAACGTTTACAAGATAAAACGCCTGATGAAATTCAAAAAGAACAAGAACTAAAAGATATTTTTGAAAAAGATTTTATACCATTTTTAAAAGAATCTACAAATATATCATTTTTAGATTATCCAAAGGCAGAAGCTGATGATTTAATTGCTCGTTTTATAGCATTACATCCAAATGATAATGTAATTATTGTTTCAACAGATAATGACTTTGTTCAATTAGTTAATCAGAATGTTATTATTTATAATACAATGGATGATAGAATTATTACTGAATCTTGTATGTTTACAGCAGATGATAAACATTTACCAATGAAATTTACTTTAAAAGATGGTAAAATTTCGGTATCAAGAACTGATATGTTATGGAAAGAGGGTGATAAATTAGTTCCAATGGATGATTGGATTGAATATGCATTATTTACAAAATGTATTCGTGGTGATAAATCTGATAATATTTTTTCAGCTTATCCAGGTATTAGAGAAAAATCAACAAAGAAAACTGTTGGAATTTTAGATGCATTTGCTGATAGAAAAGAAAGAGGTTATAATTGGCAAACATTTATGAATTCAACTTGGGAAGACCCTTTAGGAAATAAGCATATTGTTAAAGAAAGTTATGAATTTAATAAAAAAATTATTGATTTAAGAGAAATTCCTGATGATTTAAGAAGTAATATTGATAATCATATAATGAATTCAGTTAAAACACAACAAATTGATTTGGTTGGTATACGTTTAATGCAATATTTAACAAAATGGAATCTTGTTAAACTTTTGGAAATTGCTCCGACTTTTACTGGTTACTTTAGTCGTCCATATCCAAAAGGATAATAAATAAAGTAATGATAAAAAATGATAAAAAATATAAAATTTTAACGCCAGATGGGTGGGCAGAATTTGATGGTATTAAAAAAATACCATCAATGCCCACATTAAATATTATATTAAAAAACGGTAATATAATTAATTGTACCGCTGACCATAATATATATATTGATTTATATACTTGTATAGAAGCAAATAAATTAAAAATTGATGATTGGATATTAACAAAAAATGGTTTGGAACAAATAAAAGATATTCAACAAGGTGAAGTTAAAGATGTTTATGATATTTTAAATGTTTCAAATGGAAATAGATTTTTTGCTAATGATATTTTAGTTCATAATTGTGAATTTATTGGCAAATCAAATTCTTTAATTGATTCAATGATTTTACGCCAAAAAATTTTAGAAATTGATAATAATAAAATTACATATAAATTTGTTGTTGATGAAGATATACGTTTTTATCAAGATTTAAAACCTTGGAAAAAATATTTGGTTGCTATTGATACATCTATGGGTTTATCAGGAGATTTTGCGGCAATTCAAGTTTTTGAATTTCCAGGATTTATACAGGTTGCTGAATGGAAATCTGATAAATTAAATCAAAATGACCAAATTGAAAAAATGAAAGTTTTAACCGATTGGATGTATATTAATATTAAAGAAAAAGGGAATAAGCATCCTGAAATTTATTGGTCTTTAGAAAATAATGGGTCAGCAGAAGGTTTTTTATGTGCATTAAAGCAAATTGAAGATAGTCAATATGGTCAACCATATATTAAAAGAGCAACTTTAATAAATGAAATTGGTAATAAAAGAAAAGGGTTTACAACTACTAAAATTACAAAACCTAAAGCTTGTTCACAATTAAAAATTTTATTTGAAACAAATAGATTTCACATTTTTTCTCGCGATTATTTAACAGAACTATCTAATTTTTCTAATAAATCTGTGATGGCAACATCATATTCAGCAAATGGTTCAGGACACGATGATTTAATTACAGCATCATTAACAATAATTTTAATGTATTTACAATGTAAAGATAAGTATGATTTAGATTTTGAAATAATGCCTGATATACCAAATGAATTAGAAAATACTCCGTATGATGATACATTATTTTTAGTATCAATATCGTAAATTTATTGACAATTTAAAAATGTAATGATATATTTCCATAAAAAGGATATATTTATGGAAAGAATGAAAGTCATTGAATATTATGAAAATCCACAACAATTTTTAGATGAATTGACATCAATTAATGTTAGAAAATTAGTTAATCAATCCGATAAAGATTTAATAAAAAAATTAAAAAAATGGGTAAAAGAATATTGGCAAGAAGACGGTTCAATGTTTTTATATGAGAGTCAATATAAAAGATTACAAATGATTTTGGCTGATATAATTGATTAAATTAAAATAGTATGTTATAATTATTAAAAATATTTTAGGAGAAAAATAAATGGGTAAATTAAAAACTTATCGTATGAAACTTGAACATAAAAAAGTTGTTCAAAAACGTAAAGATAGTGGTCGTTGCTATAATTTTGTAGAAGGAAAAGGTTGGAATCATTATACAAAAGGTTTTAGAAAACATACTTCTCGTCCAGAAACATTGGAAAAAGGAACATTATTTTTGTTTTCATTTTTAGATAGAACAATGCCAAAAACAGAAGAAGTTAAAGAAGGAGAATAATATGAAGAAATTGTTATCTATTTTTAGTTTGGTGTTGGCATTAACTGCTTGTTCATCAATGTGTGATAATTGTTATTATGGTCGAGAACAATCATACACAGTATCTCAACCAGTTGAAGTAATTTATCGTAATACAACTTATAGAACAGTTTATGAACCAAAAACATATAAGGAAGTAACCTTGGAAAGAAGACCTTATAAGGCAAAATCAACTTGTTATAGAACAAATCATAAAAATTATTGTAATTAATGAGGTATATATGAGTGATATTTATGAAATTGAAGAAGTCAATTTTGAAGAAAATGGTGAAAAAATTCAAGGATTGGATTTAACCATTGATGTTTATGATATTTCAATAACATTACCTATTGATACACGCCGAATTAATTTAAAAGAATTAAAGAAATTGATGAAAAATTTTGATGAGGAAAATTAATGAATAAAGTATTTGATATTATTGAAAAAGAAAGAAGAAGACAAGAAGAAGAAATTTGTTTAATTGCTTCTGAAAATTATGTATCAAAAGATATTATGAAAGCAGTTGGTTCAATATTAACAAACAAATATGCCGAAGGTTATCCAAATAAACGATATTATGGTGGTTGCCGATATGTTGATGAAATTGAACAATATGCAATTGATAAATGTAAAGAATTATTTAATTGTAAATGGGCTAATGTTCAACCTCATTCAGGTTCACAAGCAAATCAGGCTGTTTATTTAGCTTTATGTAAACCAGATGATACAATTTTAGGTATGTCATTGGATGCAGGGGGTCATCTAACACACGGAAGTAAAGTATCTGCATCAGGTAAATTATATAATGCAGTTTCGTATGGTTTAGATGAAGATGGTATTATTAATTATGACGAAATTAAAGAAAAACTTTATCAACATTTTCCAAGAATTTTAATTGTTGGTGCATCTGCATATTCAAGAATTATTGATTTTAAAAGAATTCGAGAAATTGTTGACAAATATAATAAAGGCTTAAAAGATTATATTATTCACTCCGTAGTGGAAAATCCAGATTTTGTGAATAATACTGTAAGATTTTATGGAAAAACAATTGATGTAACAAATGAGTTAATTTCATCAATATATAATAATACTTATTGTTATTTAATGGTTGATATGGCTCATATTGCAGGATTAGTTGCAACTGGTTTACATCCATCTCCACTTCCTTATGCAGATGTTGTTACTTCAACTACTCATAAAACTCTACGTGGTACTCGTGGCGGTATTATTATTTCAAATAACGAAGAATTAGGTAAAAAAATTGATAAAGCCGTCTTTCCTGGCATTCAAGGAGGCCCTCTTGAACATATTATTGCTGGTAAAGCAATTTGTTTTGAAGAAGCGTTAACACCTGAATTTAAACAATATCAAGAACAAGTTCTTAAAAATATTAAAGCAATGGAAGAAGTTTTTAAAGAAAGACAAATTCCAATGGTTTCTGGTGGTTCTGATAATCATTTAATTCTTCTTGATGTAAGAAAATATGGTATTTCAGGTAAACAAGTTGAAGATAAATTATCTGAAGTTGGTATTGTTGTTAATAAAAATGCTGTTAAAGATGACCCTAAACCAAAATCTGAAACTTCTGGTATTAGATTGGGAACAGCGGCAATAACAACAAGAGGTGCAACTGAAAATGATTGTGCGTGGATTGCTCATCAGATTGCTCATATTATTGAAATTTTAGAAGGTGATTATGATTATGAAGGAATTGATTTTATTAAAGAATCTTTTGAAAATTGTGAAGGAAGAAAATTAACAAATGAAGAAGCCGCTTTAATGCTTATTAAAGAAGGTGTAGAACATTTTTGTTTAGAACATCCAATTTATAAAAAGGATTAAAAATGAATATTTTAAAAAGAATGTATTATTTAATATCAAATAAATTAAAATTTATAAAAAATTATGATGAAGATGATTTTATACATTCTTTCTTTGGATTATCTTATGCTCATTATTTAGTTTTACCAAGAAGTGTTTTACAATCTATGCCAGCAAAATGGCAGAAAAAATTTGTAAAATTATTAAATGAAATTGAAAGTAAATTATGGGAAAAAGAAATAAACTTACCAGATTATCAAGTATCAGCTAAAAAAGATGGTAAATTTATTAAGGATAATTTTAATAACTATTGGAATAATGGACAAAGATGCCAAGGATTAAGGAATATTTTTGAAGAAAAACAATAAAAATATATTTTCTCTCTTGACAAATGAAAAAACTATGGTATTTATATATCATAGTTTTTATTTTATTAAGCAAAGGAAATAAAAAATGAAATTAGAAATTAAAGGAAAATATAATTCAGCAGTAGTAATGACTGACCAGATTGAAGAAGAATGCGTGGGACAGTTAGTAACTTTGTGTTCACAAGAAATATTTAAGGATTCACAAATTCGTATTATGCCTGATTGCCACGCTGGTAAAGGTTGCGTAGTTGGATTTACTGCATCAATTAAAGATAGAATCATTCCGAATTTGGTTGGTGTTGATATTTCCTGTTCTATTTCAACTTATAAACTTGATGTTAAAGAAGTTGATTTTGAGCAATTGGATAATGTTATTCGTAAGTATGTTCCATCAGGAATGTCTATTCGCTCAACTGTTTCCAAGTTAGTTACCAATGAATTAAAAGCTAAAATTGAAAAGGTTTGCAAGGAAATTGGTGATGAAAATGGATATAATCGTCACTTAAAATCAATTGGAACTTTGGGTGGTGGTAATCACTTCTTGGAAATAAACAAAGATAAAGATGGTTATTTATGGCTTTCTGTTCATTGTGGTTCAAGAAATTTTGGAAAGAAGATTTGTGATTTTCATCAAGATAAAGCGATTAGAATTTATCAAGAGCGTCTTGATGCAAAAAGAGCATATGCTTTATCACAAATTCCGCCAAAGGAACGTCAAGAATGGTTACAAAATCATATTGAAGTTAACAGATTGCCACCAGAATTACGTTATTTGGATGGTGAAGATTTAGATTTGTATGTTGAACATATGAAGGTAGCTGAAGAATTTGCAACTGTAAATCATAAGGTTATTGTTCACGAAATATGCTCACATATGGGTTGGAATGTTGTTGATTCAATTTTTACTCATCATAACTATATTGAATTTCTTGGTAATCGGGAAATGATTATTCGTAAAGGTGCTATTTCTGCTAAAAAGGGAGAACGAGTAATTATTCCATTAAATATGAAAGATGGTTCAATAGTTGGTGTTGGTAAAGGAAATGATGAATGGAATCAATCTGCTCCTCACGGTGCAGGACGAGTTCTTTCACGAGGAAAAGCAAAGTCTGTTTTATCAATTGAAGAATTTCAAGATAAGATGGTAGATGTTTGGTCTTCGTGTGTATCAGAATCAACTTTAGATGAATCTCCAATGGCATATAAAGATATGAATGTTATTATTGATGCAATTGGTGAAACTGTTGATATTGTTGACCGTATCATTCCAATTTATAACTTTAAAGCACAAGGTTAAGGCATAATACCTTAACCTTTTTAAAGAAAACAGGAAGTATAGAAATGAAAATTTGGTTTATGAAACATTTTTTAAAAAATTGTTATAAGAAATATTTAAATGAAAAAGAGCAAGTTAATAAATTAAAAATTGAAATTTATAACAATTATGATTCTTTTAATAAAATTGTAAAATTTTATGATGATGTGTTTCCATCAAGGAGTTACCCTATTCGCCATATTATATTTCAACTTAATAAAAAAACGACTTTTACAATTGTTTTCAGTTATGATTTTTTGCCTTATGGTTCACTTAAATTTGTAAATTATAAAAAATATAATATTTTTTATGATGGAAAAGTTATTTCAAAAAAATTTAAAAAAGAAGTTTTTAATTTAATTAGAGAACTTATTTTCAACAATGAAGAACCAAGTATGTGGTATTCATTATGTGATGAAGGAGAAAATTAAATGAAAAAACCAAAAGTTAATGAAGTGTGGTATGATAATAATAAAAACAGACGTTTTTTTATTTATGATATGATAAAAGATACAGATTATGCTGTATACAAACCATTTGATGTATTGTATGATAATAATCAAACGAGATATTTGGAAACTAAGTATATTTTAGAAAACTGCACTTATATTGGAAAATCTAAAATAAAATTTGAAGAATTATTTATAACTAAGGAAGGAAAATGATAAGTCGAGATTTTGTATTAAAAAATTTTAATAAAAAGTTATTAGAAGCTAAAAAACAAAGAGTAAAAGAAGTTAAATTTTCTTTACAGGAAATTGATGATTTGGGTTATATTATTTTTGAAATAATGTCCGAATTAACTGAAAAATATTTTTCAAATTCTTCAATATCAAATGATTCAACTGAATTAAAAATAGATGGTGGAGAATTTTAAATTGAAATTTATTGTATCTTAAGTTATATTATGATGGTAATTTAAGAGAGGATAATTATATGTATGTAGGCACTTATTTAGATAGACAAAATAATTTACTATTTGTTTCTGAACGTATTAATGGTGAGCGAGTAACAACAACTTATCCATTAATTTATGAGTATTTAGTTCCTGATGAAAATGGATATGATATGGGAATTGATGGTCAACGTTTGAAAAAAATAACATTAAGAAAATATAATGAATTTTATACTCATAAGAAACAATGTAAAGAATCGGGCGTTCGTACATATGAGATGAATTTTAATTTGGTACATAAAGTTTTATACCAGAATTATAAAAACTGTCAAGAACCAAAATTACATAAAGCATTTTTTGATATTGAAGTTGACTATGACCCAGCAGTATCTGGGGATATTAATACGTTGGTAGCTGAAACTCCGTGTGCAATTAATGCTGTGTCAATTTACTTAGATTGGATTGATAAAACAATTACATTAACAATTAAACCTGATACTTTATCTTGGGAAGAAGCTCAAAAAATTTGTGATAATATTGGTGATACCTATTTGTGTCAAGATGAAAAACAATTGATTGATTTGATGATACGATTTTTTGATGATGCCGATGTAATATCTGGTTGGAACTCTGATTTTTTTGATATTCCTTATATTATTGGAAGAACAATAAAAGTTTTAGGAAAAGAAAAAATTAAAGATTATTGTTTATGGAAACAAGAGCCAATTTGTAAAGAAGTTGAAACTTATGGTCGTGTTGTAAAAAATTATTCATTTGTTGGTAAATGGGCAGTTGATTATTTGGAATTGTATAAAAAACATACTCCAAATGAACACGAATCATATTCGTTGGATAATATTTCCTATGAAGAATTAGGGGATAGAAAAGTTAAATATGAAGGAACTTTAACAAGATTGTATTTTGATGATTATGAATTATTTTTAAGATATAACCGTCAAGATACTGATTTGTTGGCTCGTTTAGATAAAAAATTAAATTATATTAATATTCATAATAGACAAGCACATTCAATTTTAGTAACTTTAGAAGCAACAATGGGTACAGTTGCTTGGTTTGACCAAGCTGTTATTAATAATGCCCACGATTCTGGATTATATATTCCCGATAGAGTTGAAGGAAAAGGTGATGAATGGAAAGGTATTAGACCTCCTGGTGCATTTGTTCAAGACCCAGTAGTTGGTATGCACGAATGGATTTCTGATACAGATTTAAATTCACTTTATCCATCAACTATTCGTTGTTTAAATATGAGTCCTGAAACAATTGTGGCTCAAGTTAAATTAACTTATACGATGCCTTATTTATGGAAAAAGATTGAAGAAGATAATTTATGGTTTAAAAAAGGTGAAAGAATTCCATCTTGGGGTGAAGCTTGGGGCGGAGATGAAATGTTTGGTACTCTTGAATACCAAAAAATTATGAATCAAACGGATGATATTTTAGAGTTACAGTTAGAAACTGGTGAAACGGCTGAAATGACAGCTAAAGAGATTTATAATTTGGTATTTGAAGAAGGAAGCAATTTATGCATTTCTGCATTTGGAACTCTTTTTAGAACGGATAAGCAAGGATTAGTTGCTAAAATTCTATCTGAATGGTATGCGGATAGAAAATCAATGAAAGCTAAATCTAAAATGTATCGTAATTTAAAAGATGGTATTAAAGTTTCGGATGATATTAAACAACATATTAAACCGTATGAACCTGAATATGATTTTAAGGAATATGATTTAAAAGAATTAAAAACTTTAATTGATAATTGTGATTATGATGGAATACAAAATTATATGGAAGAATATAATTTAATTCTTAATGATAATATTATTGAGCCTATTCATAAAGATTATTATAAAGAAAAAGAAGATTATTGGGATTTGGAACAATATTTAAGAAAAATTAATTTAAATTCATCATATGGTGCATTGTTGAATACAGGTTCAATTTTTTATGATTTTAGATTAGGAGCATCAACAACTGCTTCTGGTAGAAAAATTGTTCAACATATGGCAAGTAAATTAAATGAAATTGCAGTTGGAACATATAAGCATACAGGCGGTATTGTTGTTTATGGTGATACTGATTCAACATATTTTGCATTGTCAAGACCTGAATTTAAAGAAAAACATCCTGATTTTGTTTTTACTAAAGAAAATGTTATGAAATATGTAGATGAGATTTCTCAACAAGTGGACAGTTCCTATGCTGAACACGTAAAAAGCATTTTTCACGTTACAGATGAAAATGCAAAAATCATTAAAGCCGCACGAGAAATTGTTGCAACTCGTGGATTGTATGTTTCAAAAAAACGTTATGCTTTAATGGTATTTGATAATGAGGGAGAACGTTATGATGTTCACGGAAAAGCAGGAAAATTAAAAATTAAAGGTTTACAAATTCAACGTTCTGATACTCCAATGATTGTTAGAAAATTATTAAAGAAAATGATGGAATCTTTATTATCGGTTGGTAAAAAAGAAGAATTAATTGATATTATTAAATCATTTTATAATGATGAATGGAATACATTACAACCTTGGGAAAAAGGAACACCAAAAGCTGTTAATGGTTTAACCAAATATACAGAAGAATATCGTCAAAATCCAAAAGCAAGAGTTCCAGGACACGTTATGGCATCTATTAATTATAATCGTATGTTAGAAATTAATGGCGATACATCTACAACAAGAATTTTGGATGGAAATAAAATTGTTGTTTGTAAATTGAAAAAAAATAATCCATTTAATATGACTTCAATTGCTTATCCAAGAGATTTGTCAGATGTTCCAGAATGGTTTGCAAAGTTACCATTTGATGAAGCAGATATGTCTGATACAATTGTTGATACAACAATGGATTCAATTTTTGGTTCATTAAATTGGAATTTATCAATGAAATCAGCTATTCAAACTATTGATGATGATTTAGGTGGATTTTTGACATTGGTTTAAAATTAAGATATATTATAAAAAAGGATGAAAGAAATGTTAGAAAAAATGTTTTTAGATGTGAATAAATTGTTTAGCAAATTTGAGTTTAAACCAGTTGTTGTATATCCGTCATCAACTTCTCATTGTTGTATATCTTGTCGTACATTTGATGATAAAGTGTTTGTATATGCTGAATCTAATGAAGATAATTATGAAGAAAAAGAATTTGCAATTAGAGATTGGAGCGTAATGAGTTCAATTTTAGGTACATTTTCTGGTGAAAATGAAGAAAAAATGAAGGTGAAATTAGCATATAATGATTATAATTATCCTCATTTAGCAACATTTACATCAGGACGATTGAAAGTTAATCATTATTTGCAAAGTTATAATATGGTATCAAGCCAGCAAGATTTATTAGCTAATTATACAAAGAAAAAATTAAATTTAAAAGAATTTTCTGGTGAAGGCGATGATTATATAACAGAAGAAATTGTTAAAAATATTAGTAAAATGAGTTCATTACTTTCAGAAAAAAATTTTAGATTAAAAAATACATCAGAAGGAATTTTTGTTTTATTTGGAAATGAGAATCAAACAATTGATAATGGTTTAATTAAGATTTCTGATAAAGAAGAAAATATTGAATTTAAAGATAATATGTATTTTTCCGTTGAATATTTTATTAATATGTTTAAAGCAATGGCGGTTAATGATGAATATAAAATTAAAGTATTTGCTGATAAAATTGTTTTTTGTGGAAAAAATGATATTTCATCAAAAGTCGGAATTGTTGTTGGTTCTACAAATTAAAAAGGTGGTAAAAATACCACCTTTTTTATTCTGCACCTTTATATTTCTTTTTATCTAATTCTTTAAAACCTTGCTGATGCTTTTTGGCTTCTTTTGTTTGTAAAGCTTTAACTAATTCTTCATTGTACTTATCACCATAGTAATCTTCTGCATTAATTTTATTATCAATTTCATCTTGAACTAATTGTGAAATATAATCTTCATCTTTATATTCTAAATATGTTGATTCATATTGTTCAACAGGGGCATCAATATTTCTTACAACAATATAAGCTCTATCTAATCCTAATTGTGTTGATAATTCATTAACAATTTGAGAAGGAGTAATTGGATATTCAAAATCCATTTCAAATTTATAAATTGTTCCAAAAAAACCTTGTAATCTTGGGAAATCATATGGTGTTGATGCTAAAGGTAATGCTTCTGGTTTTGTTCTTTTAGACATACCTTTAACAGTTAAAATTGTATCAACACTTTTTAAACTTTCTTCTGAAATATCAGCCGCAATTTTAACTCTAAAAGAATATGTTTTTTTCATAGTTTCCAAAATTGATTTTAAATCCATTGCCATCATAAATTCCTTATTCTTTAATTATAAAAATATTTATTATATTTGTGATATTCTCCAAAAACCAGGTCTATATTTTTTATTAATTACGTCAACCCAAACTGAATAATCTTCATTCCAAGTATATAAAAATTTTGCATCTGAATTATCTCTTAAATAATAAATTGCTGGTTCTTCTATTGGATTTAATGATAAAGTCCAAAATCCATTTTTATATTCAATTATACAATTTTCAGGGATTGATGAAACTTCTTTTCCAGATTTATCTAATAATTTTCCCCATAATTTTGTATTATTTCCTAAATCTTCAGCCAATAAATAACGCTCACCTTCAACATTTGTAGGTTTAGTGTCGTGTGGGTCAATAATTGCATTTACAGCAGGAATATTTGCAGTTGGTAAAATGTCTTCATTAATAATCCAGTTTGCTTTTGTTGGGTCATTTTCATTGATTGTTAAATTGCCAAGAACCTCTTTTTGTTTATCAATATCATAATTAATCATACAATGAAGATAGGTGTTATTTTTAGATTTATTATATTTAAGCCCATACATTTTAAATAAATCATACCAAGTTTTAATATTTTTGTTTGGAACAAGTTGTACATCAGTATTATTTGAAACAATTATTGTTGAATCAGACGGAGTATAATAAGTTCTAATAATATCTTCCATTGTCCAACCCCACATATTTTCACGAGTATCAGCTTCTCCAATGTCCATAATAATTTTTTCAATCATTCTATTTCTTGAAATTAAAGAAGGTAAATCTAAATTTGTATCAACTTCAAAAGTCATATCCATAGTATCTAATGCTGTTGAATCTAAACTATTAATACCTTTTGATGACCAATTTAAACCTGTTAAAGTGATTGAAGTTAAACGTGTCCAGTCCAATGGGTTTTCAGAAGTTTGTAATTCTAATGTTGGTGAAAATAATGCTCTAATTTGTTCTAACAATTGAAATTTTTGTTCTAATTTGGTTGTTAAAATATATAATTTAAATACAAATCCAATTGGAACTGGATTTAATCTTTTAATATGATATGAATTACCAGGTTCATATTCATAGTTCCCAATTTCATCATTAAATTTTTTTTCAGTAACTTCACTTTCATATTCATAATATGGTGAGCCGCTAATTAAATCATTATTTAAACGAATTTCAGAAATTGTTAATACCATTTTAGGAACAGTTTCAAGAATAGTATCAGTATTTTTGTTAATTATAGATGCAACGGATTTATCAGTTGTCATAAACACAACAGGTATTCGTTTTAATTTATCTTGACCATTTTCATCTTTACCAGTTGAAATATAAAAATTTGAAAATAAACGTTGAGTATGAAGAACAAGAGTTCTTATTTGTGCATTATACCAATAATTAACATCAACAGTCATATTTTTAATACCTTTTTATTGAATATCCTATGTTTATATTTATAACTTAAATATATTGAATAAATATTTTTAGTTATAAAATAAAGGAATTTTTAATGCCTATAAAATTAGATATTTTTAATGAAATTAAAGAATTGATTAATAATGGTTCTTCAATTACACAAGCAATTTCAGTTGTATGTCAACAATATCACATTAATCCAAATATAATATATAATGAATTTTATAAAAAAGCAGATAAAACTGTCAAAGATAATTCAATAAGACCAGAAGAAATTCGTGTTGGTGATATTGTTACTTTAAACGGAGATTCACTTGAAAATCATTATGAAGTAATAAATATTAATAATAAAAGTGATATTATTTTAAGAAATGCTGATGATAATACACAAATATCAGCATCTGAAAGTGAAATAACACCAGTAATTACGGAGAATAAAATGAATAAACTTAATGAAGCACAATATAATATTTCTATTAATGGATTAGAAACTGAAGATGCTGATGCTTTATCTCAAATGTTATCTTTAGCAAGTCAAGCTGAAAATAGCTCAACAATTTCTGACCCAATGCTTGCTGACCCATTAAGTATGGGTGGTATAGCAGTCAATGAACCTATGATGAATAATACAGGAATGGAAGAACCAACAGAACCAGAAGAACCAATGGATTCAATGGAAATTGGTATGCCATCATCTATTTTTGATGATTCAGGCGATGATATTAATTTTGATGAAGAATTACCAAATGATACTGAAATTGTTGATGCAGAAGTTTCTGATGCAGGAATGGAAGAACCAATGAATGATATGGAAACGTCAGATGATATGAATATTCCAGCCGAAGATATGTCAATGGATGATATGATGGATAATGGTATGTATGATGAAGTTGATGAAGATGTTGTTTTAGACCCTTCTCAAAAGGATTCAACAGTTGTTGCTTCTGAAAAAATTAATGATTCAGAAATTGATGAAGAATTAGAAATGTTAATGCGTGAAACATTTGATATTGCAGGTGTTGAAGATTTAAATTTTGATAAATTAAATGAATCAGAAGAAAATGTACCAGGTGATGATTTTATTGATGATGATGGTACATTGGAAGAAACTCCACAATTAGATTTTGCTCACGATATGGTTGATGATTCTGAACAAGAAGAAAATGCAGAAGAAATTGTTGGTGAAGCTGATGAATCAAATTATAATAATGAACCAAAAGTTGGAGATGTTGTTAGAATTAAAGATACAGCAGAAGATTTTCAAGGAATGACAGGAAAGATTATTGATATTTATGAAATTGGACAACAATTATTTGATACTGGTGGTATAGCTTATGTTATTGAATTTGAAGATGGCAACCAATATGATGCATTACCTGAAGACTTTGAATTAATTAATGAAAATGATGAAATTGAAGAAAATAATATAGAAGAAACTGATGATATACAAATTGAATTATCCGATGATGAATTAGATGAACATATTAATGCTATTTTAAGAAATGCTGGTGTTCAAATTAATGAAGCTGATGATGATGTTGCTGTTAATACTAATGTTGGTGAACCAGTTACAGATGAATCATTATTTGCAAATGATGATGAAAATGAACAAGGTAATGAACCTGATTATCACGAAGTTGATACAACAACTTTTGGTAAAGAAGCATCTGAAGGTATGAAAGAAAATCCTTTAACAATGACTTTTGAATCAACAATTAATAAGAAAAAAATTAAATCTATTTATGAAACAGCTAAATCAATGTATAAAAAATATGATGCAAATGATTGGTTAAAATTAGATAGAAGATATATTGAAAAATTAATTCTTGAAGGTGTTGGCTATTCAACTGCAAGTAAAATGTTACTTGATGCTAAAAAAGGTAAGTAGTTAATAAAATAAATTCAATAAACTCCCATAACAAATTGGGAGTTTATTTTTATATAAATATTATTATTAGAATATTAAAGGATTACAGTAATGGCAATTAATAATTATGCACAATCTTGGACTGATGTTTATGAAAAATATCAATCAGTTGTTAATTTTGTTGCAGGTGATTTTGATTCATTAAAAGATGTTATCAGACGTTATATTGCAAGTCAAAACCCAGAAAATTATAATGACTGGGCAGAATCATCTGAAGTTGGTATGTTTTCAAATGGTCTTTCATATCTTGGTGAATCAATCCATTATCGTGTTGACTTAAATGCTCACGATGTTTTCCCATCAACAACGGAAAGAAGACAATCTTTATTAGATTTTACTAAAATGTTGTCATATTCTCCAAAAAGAAATATTTGTGCAACAGGTATTGCTAAAATTAAATCTATTACAACATCTCAAAATATTACTGATACATCAGGAAATATTTTAAAAGATACACCAATTCTTTGGAATGATGCATCAAATCCTGACTGGTTAGAACAATTTTTAACAGTTATGAATGCTTCATTTGTATCAAATAATCCTTATGGAAAGCCATTAAAAAGAGAAACAGTTGATAATATTACAACACAATTATATCAAATGAATACAACAACAATTTCTAATACTGTATTTTCTTTTACATCACAAGTTAATGCGACAACTCAACAGTTTGAAGTTGTTAATCCAGATATTAATAGTGATTTAGCTCAAATTGAAGAAAGAACACCAATTCCTGAACAGGCATTTCATTTATTATATCGTAATGATGGAACTGGTAATGGGTCAAATAATACAGGTTTCTTTGTTTATTGGAAGCAAGGAACATTACAATATGAAAATCAAGTAATTTCACAAAAAGTTGAAAACTATTTTATTGATGTTAATAAAGATAATATTAATGAATATGATGTATGGTTTGAAGAATTAGATATTTCAACTGGATTAGTAAAAAATGTATGGACAAAGATAGCAAATAATGAATATCTTGTTTATAATAATACAGATACAACTATTAGAGATATTTTTAAAGTTGAAACAAGAGAAAATGATAGAATTACTTTAAGATTTTCTGATGGTAAATTTGGAACTATTCCTGTTGGCGTATTTAAATTATGGTATCGTGTTTCAAATGGTAATGATAATTTATATTTAAAACCAACTGATATTCAAGATGTAACTATTAAAATTCCATATAAATCAAATAATACATCTGATGATAATATATATTATTTAACTGTTGTATTTAGCATTACTGATGCTTCACATATTAGACAGTCAGTAACTCAAGAATCAATGGAATATATTCGTGAAAGGGCACCACAAGTATACTCAACTCAAAATAGAATGGTAACTGCCCAAGATTATAATTATTTTCCAAAATCTATTGGTCAACAAGTTAAAGTATTGAAAGCTATTAATAGAACTTATTCAGGTAATTCTCGTTATATTAACTTTAATGACCCGACAGGAACATATCAAGATTTAAATATATTAGCAGAAGATGGATATGTTTATAAACAAGATGTTTTATATATGACAGAAACATCTATTGAAGATACAACAAATACAACACAAATTATTAATATGATAGAAACATTATTATCATCTAATAGTTTGAATAATTTCTTTTATTCATATTATCCAGAAAATTCTTATTCTTATTCATCAAAAGAAATATTTTGGAATGAAACTTATACAACTGGTTTAAATAGTTCAGTTGGTAGATTTATGGTTGATATTAGTGAAGAATCTTTAGCAACTGGCGTTGTTGTTCCAAAATCTGAAATATTAAAACAAATGCAAGTTGGATATATGATTAAATTCCAAGCAGATGGATATGATGGTGAAATTTGGGCAAAAATTTTAGATATTGTAACAAGTGATGAAAGTGAAGAAGAATATTCAATTACAATTAATGAAGTATTAGACCCAAATTATAAATGGTATGCTAAAGGCGGTTACAGAGTATTTTCAACAATTTTAAATGCTCAAGCTCGTTATGAAATTTCAAATAAAATTGAAGATAAAGTTTCTTTTGGTTTATCATATGATTATATAAATCAACGTTGGGATGTTTTAGATTATGAAACATTAGCCGATGATTCTATAAGTTTTGATTATGAAAATCCATATACTGAATCTGGATTATATAAAAACTGGATAATGAAAATTAGATATGAGTCTTCACAATATTGGACTTATACAATTAGATATTTAGATTATATTTTTGGTTCAGATAAAAAAGTTGCCTTCTTCTTTAATACAAATGATAAAAGTGATGATAACGCATCATTTGTTACAAGTGATTATATTAAAGTTTTAAAAACAAATTCAAATAATAATAAAAATTTAGCAGAAGATTATTTTTGGAAACCAATTGAAACAATAAAATATCCAGATGGTTATACTGACCCTTATCAATTTAAAGTTTCAAGTTATGATTTAAATAAAGATTCTTCAAGTGAAAATCCTCGTCAATTTAGTGAAATAACTTCTATTGGTGAAAAAAACTTGTTTTTCTTAAAAACAAGTGATGAATATGGTTCATTTAATAGTTCAGTTCAAGAAATTGATAGTTTATGGGGTCATACAATTGAATCAAGTTTATATTATTGTCAAACAGGTGGAACAATTTTCCCTGCTGGTACAATTTTACCAGTTTCTGTAACTGTTAGTAAAAAAGTTAAATTATCTAATGGTGTTACATATGAATGGACACCTTCAAATCCATTTACATTTAATAAAGGTGAAAAATATGATGTCGATGTTGTTTATGATGGACACGAAGTTGAATGGACAACAGATATTGAAGGCAATACGACATTAGTTTCTGATATTGAAATTGGCTCACAATTAGTTTATTGGAATTCAATGTATAAAACTATGGATAGATATAGTGATGACAGTTATTATATTAGAACTGGTATTGATAATTTATTGTTCTTATGGAAGCATTATGCATCTTCATCATATGTAATTGACCCTTGTCCAACAAATATTATGGATATGTTTGTATTAACTAATACATATTATGAATCTGTTCAAGAATGGTTAAATAATGGTAAAAAAGGTACATTCCCTAAATTACCATCTGCATATGAATTAAAATCATTATTTGCTGAATTAGAAAATTATTGTATGGTGTCAGATACAATGGTATGGCATCCAATCAGTTATAAAGTTTTATTTGGTAATGAATCTGATAATGAATATAAAGCTAATTTCAGAGTTATTAAAAATGAAACAACAACTATGAGTGATAATGAAATTAAGCAACAAATTATCCAAGCAATTGATGAATTTTTTGCAACTATGGAAGCAGGAGAAAAGTTCTTTTTCACTCAATTATCAACTTATATTCATCAAAAATTACAACAAAACATTGGTACTGTTGTTATTGTTCCAACATATTCAAATGATAAATTTGGTAATTTATTTGAAATTGAATGTGAAGAAGATGAAATTTTATTATCATCTGCATCTATTGATGATGTTCAAATTATTACAAAAATTACAGAACATAATATCAGAATAGGTGAGTAGTGGTAAATAATTATAAGAAATAATAGGATTAAATATGACATATCAAATTACAAGAACAAATGGCTCACAATACTCACAAGGTTTAATACCTGATAGTAAAATTATCAATGTATTAGATAAAAATTCTTCATACTTATCATTGATTGGTAAATTATCGGCTGATTATGGTGAAGACCAATCTAATAACTTTTTTCATTTAGTTGAAAATTTTGCAAATGAAAAATTTCCATCAGACCCTGTTGTTGGTATGTTATGTTTTAGAATTGATAGTGATTATAATGGTTTATATATGTGTGTAAATGAAACTTCGGATGTTGAATCTGAACGTTGGAAAAAAATCTTATCTATTAATTTTGATGATTCTGGCGCCCATCAAGCAGGTGATATTTATTATAACAAAGAAGAAAAGAAATTTTATGTTTATGATGATACTGTTGGTGATAATGGTGGTTGGGTTTTAATTGGCCCACAAAACTTTTATAATAAAGAAAATATTTCAACGATTTTAGAATCAACAAGTGATATAACAAGTTCAAATATACAAATTGATATACAAGAAGAATCTGCAAATTTAGTAACTATTAAAGCTGTTGCAAAAGAAAAAATGGATAAGGGTTCAAATCCTGAATTTGGTATAAGAAATCCTGAAACTGCTTCTTGGATTATTAGATTACTTGTTGAATCTCATAAATTATCAAATGGTGCAAATGAAGTTATTATTGTTGGACAACCAAATTATGAAACTATTGGTAAAACATCTGGACAAGCATTAAATTGGGTAATTGAACCAACTATTTTTGATAATCGGTTAATGATTACCGTTTCTGGTGTTGGTACAGATAATCCATTAGTTACTCCAGAAATGGATTGGGTAGAATGGGAATTAGATATTGAAATTGTAAAGGTTTAAGATGGCTATAAATATAAATCATAAAAATAGTACAATTATTACTGATGATGATACCTTAATTCAAATTACAGATAAAGGAGCATTAAAAGTTGGTGATGGTACTTATTTGGATGAATTAGGTAATTCACAGGAAATAGAACCAAATCAAAATTACAAAGGTGCTATTCGTTTTAATGAAGACCATCAATGTTTACAATTATGTGATGGTTATAAGTGGAAAGATATTAATGGTCATTACAAACAAACTTCTGGTATCGTATATTCATTACTATTTTAATTAAATATTTGATAAAAATTATATATATGTTATAATATCAATAAAATTTAAATATTGATAAAGGATTATTATGCAAAATGAGAAACGTTATTTTTTAAAAAATTCCAATTTGCTGGAAGAAGTACATAAATCAAAATTAACATATTGTTGCTATGAAAAACCTGAATATGGGCAATATGATATTATATGTGAGGATTATAATTTAATTACGCCGAATATTATGAATGATTTTTTCAAGAAAAATCCAAATAGTTCATATATTATAATTAGAGTGATGACGAATGAACACGTTTTACCATATTGTAAGAATGGTAAAGTTAATTTACAAGAACTTAAAATGTCGCCATTTAAACATTTTTTAATTGATAAAGATGATTTTGAAAAAACTTTTGAAAATTTTGGAAGTAATTTGAATAAAATTGATGAATTAAATTTAAAAATTTCAAATTTAAAAGAAAAAATTAAGGATAATAATCGGAATATAAGATTAAATCAACAAACAAAAGATAAACAAATACCATTTAAAGAAAATAATAAATTATGTAAAGAAAACATTGAAAATTTAACAAATGAAATTAAAAAATTATCTGAAACATTTTCAACAGATATTTTAAAAGATGCTAAAGAAGTTTTAAGGTCACATTGGAAAGGAGATACTATTGAAAGCGGTCATTTTGATATATCTCAAGGACGTTTGAGTGATGGCTTAGTATATATGATTATTATGCTGGTTGACCAATTTGCAAAATCAGGAAATTGGTCTGGATATACATATTTAGATGATATGAAAGGCTCTGCATTGGTTCATTTATGCGATGTGGCATTAAAATTTGAGGAATCAAAATCTAATAATGTATTTTCATATTTAACACAAGTGGCATCAAATAAATTTACAGCTACATTAAATTCTGAAAAAACACAACGAAGAATAAAATCTAAATTAATGCAAGAAATTGGATATAATCCAACATTTAATGAGCAGTTAGAAGAAGAATTTAAAAATATATTATATGATGATGACGGAAATGAAATTGTTGATGAGCCAGAAGATATTGAAGAAAATTCTGATAATTATGAAATAATGGAAAATTAAATTTAAAGGTGTCATTTTCGACACCTTTAAACATTTATAATTTGAATACCATCATCTTCATCATCGTCTTCATCGTCATTGTGTTTATTTAAACTTGCTTCAAATTTTTGTTTATTTAAATCATAATTAAGTTTTTTCATTTTAGCATCTAATTTTGCTAATTTAGAATTTAATTTAATTGTTAAAAAATTATTAGCGGCAGAAGCAATATCTCCACAGGCTTTACCTTGAGTATTTAATGCTATATCCATTAAATCAACAAATGCTTGGTCAGCTTGATTAGCAATTGTGTCTAATTCAACTTCGGTTTTTTCTTCTAATGATAATTTTGATAAATCTTTAATATTTTCATTTTGCTGAACAATAAATTTTTTAATTTCCATTGGTTCAATTTCTGTTACAATATTTTCTTTATTGATAACACTTAATGCGGCGGCAATATCGTTTGCTTGTTTAATTTCTGAAGATGTAAGAATATTAAATTCATCATCAAGTTTCTTCTTATTTGCCATAAATTATCCTTAAAAATATAGTTTATATAAAATACATAAATATTTATAATAGAAAATGGAGATTTATTTATGGGAATAGAATCATTAATTAGTGGTGTTACTAATAAATTATATAATTCAAACGTTGTAAAAGCAGTAAGTGGTGTTGATTATATCAGCACCGTTTATGGTCAAGATTTTGTTCCAGAATATACAAATTTGGAAGGTCAAAAGAAATATCAAACAAAAGCACCAATTCCAAATTTACCAAAACCAGAAACAATGTTTTTTGTTTATTTTTCATTAAATCCAAATATTCAAACATTAATAAATCAAAAAAAATCATTAATTGAATACTTAACAAGACTTTCTGCACAACAATCTTCAACTGATGCATCTGAATCTTATCAAAATTCTGTTTCTGAAAGCAAGAATAAAGGATTTTTTGATACAACATCAGATAGTATATCTGATACGATTTCATCAGTTTCTAATTCTCTTTCAAATTTAAAAAAAGGAGATACTGATGCGGTTAGTGGAGCATTAGGTCTTAATGCAGATGTTGATGCCGAAACAAATGCAGATTATTTACCTGATAAATTTTTATTAAAGCAATTATCATTTGAATTATCAAAATTTGTTAAAACAGTTAGTAAACCAAAAATTGATATAGAAGTTAAACAATTTAATGAATATAATCGTCCACGTTTAGTTAATGAAAAATTATCATATGGTGATTTAAATATTTCTTTTTATGATGTTAAAGAAAATCCAGTTCAGCAATTTTTCTTTGCGTATTTAAAAGTAATTAACGATACATTTTTATGTAAAGATTATAATGATTATAATAAGGAAATATTATTACATAAATTTGATACTGACCCAACTCATTGGGGATGGAATTTAGATAGTTATTTTAATTTCATTGATAAAATATCTGTTATTGAAATGTATATGGATAAAATGATGGTTTATACATATATGAATCCAAAAATTACATCAATAGATTTTGGTACAGGAAAAATTGGTAGTTGGGCACCAAATGAAATTAATATTACTTTTAAATTTGAAGGAATAACAAATGATTTATTAGATGTTGAACCTTATACAACAACTTTTGGAAGTGAAGAAAGTAAATCATATCTTAAAGCAATGATAAATTCATCAATTACTGGTAATATGGCAACATTTTTAAATAAAAGATATAAAGAAGGCGTTCAATTTACTGTTGAAAACGCAGTATCATTTATTAAAGGTATTTTAGATGCTCCAAGTGAAGAACGTTGGGATAAATTTAAATCTCAATTACTTGATACAGCTCGTAAATTAGGTTTTGCAGATGAAACAAATTTTGTATTACAAGTACAAAAAACCATAGAAAATTACAATGAGTCGGAAGATAAAGGCAAATATATTCTAAAAGTGGTTGATGACCCATCTTCAATTATTGGAAAAATTACTAATACAACAAATATATCTATGGACTCGGTATTAAGTTTATTTTAGATTTGGATGATTTTCTAAATATTTACTAAATTCATCATTATGAACCATATCATATAATATTTTAAAAATAAAATTAGCATCATTTAATAAAATCATTTGTAATGATTTATTGTCATATAATTTTTCTTCAAAATATTTTTTATAGTATGATACATTTGAACGATTAATACCATCTTCATAATAGTAATAAAATACATCATCAAGAAGTAAAGACATAACATTTGGAGATAATGATGAATTGTTATTCATTTTATCAGCATCATAAAAAGAACGAATTTTATCATTATTAAAAATATCATTTTTATCCATAGAAGATAAAATTAACATATAAGCAAATAATGAATCATACACGTTTATCCATTCATTTAGTAAGTCTGAATGTGTATTAATAAATTGATTAGATTCTTCTTCTGAAAAAAATGTACAAGTTATTCTTTTTTTAGATTTTTTTATAATATAAATCATATTTAATATTGTTAAATTAAATGAAGTTATATGATAAAATGTTGATGATTTCATATAGGATTCTAATAATGTATTTTTTGTAAATGTTGGCACATCGGCAGAAATAAAAATATCTGACACAACACTTGTATTTTTAATGTAATTTAAAAAATCTAAACCTTGTAATGAAGACTTAGAATAATCAAATACATAAACAGTTTTTGATTCTAAGTCTTCATCCATATCGTTAATGTTTAAGGGAGCATTAACTAATTTTGCTTTATTAGATGTCATTATTAAGACTCCATTGTCTTAAATTTTTAGAATAAAAATTATATTCTTCTGGATAATTAACTTTTTCTAAACCAATATCATTTTCATTTATTTCTTTAAAATAAGAAATATCGTTTTCATTGAACTGTTGAACATATAATTTATTATCAGGTAATAAACAATATTCTTCTTCAAAAAAAGATTCATTGGCTTTAGAGGTTTTACCATTTAAAAATCTCATTTTTTCTTTATTTAAGTTAATAAATGGAACATTTAATTGAGATGATAACACTAATTTAATAAATTTATCATATACTAAACTATTTAAATTCCACATAGTTGTTTCATTTCTATAATATTCTTTAAATTCAACAGTATTAATGTTTGGTAATATTGACAATTTATTTAATATTACATTTGGGTGAAATGTTTTTAAAATTTGAGGAGATACTAAAACTTTTACATCAAATTTTTTAGGAAAATTCAAAAGATTTTCCCAAACTTCTAATGCACGAGGTCTAGCTAAAAAATCATATGAAAATTCATATTCAATATCATCACGATAATTTTTTAATTCAACAGGATATGATGATACGACAATGTTTGTATTAAATTCTTTTAAAGTATCAACCAATTCATTAAAATAATCATAATTGATTGACATTGGTTCACCGCCAGAAATTTTAATTTTATCAAATTTTGATGCATTCTTTTCTAAAAAATCTCTTAATTTAAAAATATCTAAAAATTCATTTAATGAGTTTTTATCTTTAGTAAGACAAAATGCACAAGAATAAGGGCATAAAAAAGTTGGGTAAACAATTAAAGTTTTCATAATATCTCCTATGTAATAATATAAAATTATTTACTATAAGAATTATTATATATGAGTGTGCATAAAAATTTCAATAAGTTTTTCAGTTTTTTTAGTTTTTTCTTCTAAAGAAATACCAATTGTTGGTTTAAAGAGTAACCAATCTAAAAATGTTTTCTTTTTTGCAACACCTGCAATTTTAGAAGTTGTTAATTTTTCAAATTTTTTAATTGTTCCAGAAACTCTACAAGGAACTTTACCACATAATGCAACAGGTAATGCACCTTCTTGAGTTTTTTTATTTAATTCAATACCAGGTTTTGAAGAAATAATTCCAAAGCAATGTTTATCATTAGGTTGGGTTTTTGTAATTTCTTTTTCGCCACCAAATTTAACTAAAGTTCCCACAGGAATTTGTTCCATAACAGAATGTGTATAATATTCTGCTAAGTCACCATAATATGTGGCAATAGCTGTACCACGAATAGCTTCTTTGCAAGTCACAATATGTTCAAATGTCCAATTTCCTGTAACATTTTCATCCTGACTTCTGCGTGTATACTCTGGGTCACTTAAAAAACCTGAATAGCTCATAAATTTAACCTTTGGTTATCAATAAGATATTTATTCTTTTGTATATATATTTATTCGTGAGAAATCAATCAATAAATAATTATATTAAAAAGTAAGGAATCAAATGTCATTATTAGATAAAAATAAAATATTTTTTGGTTTATTGCATTATATTTTTTCAGAACAAAAAAACGTTGATTGGGCATTAAAAACCAGTTTAGTGAATTATACTGGTATTAACTCAACAGTTAATAATAAAAAATATAAACAAGATTCAGTTATTGAAGATGTTATTGATTACATTTATCAAATTAAGCCCTATCACGTGGAATTTGAACAATTTATTGAAAAATATTCTTCTCAACGAGATGATGTAAATGTTTCTGGGGCAAAAGAACAAGAAAAAAATAATATAACAATGTATATTCGTTATGATGCTGTAACATCAGCAGTTGACCCTCAAGGTTCTTTATCTGATATTGAATATATGGACACACATATGGCAAACAGATTATATGCATATAAAACTAAAAATTTAGATGATATTAAAGATTATTTAAATTGCCATTTTAAAGGAATTACAATTAATGGTTCAACATTTAATGTTGATACGGCTGGATATGATGCATTTTTATATGATTCAACTTTGTATGATGCACCAACAGTAACTAATGATTATTGTTTAGTTAATTATAATGAAAATTTTGATTATCCTTATATAAAAGAATTTGTAAATGTTGGTTTACAAACATTTAAATTAGAAAATGAAGATTTATTACAACATAATTTTATTACAATAACATCATATTTTAATGGAATAGAAACAGAAATTACTGATTATTCATTAGAAAATAATTTATTAACATTATTTTATACAATTCGTAATTTAGAAAAACTTGTTATTACTGAAGATAAAGATGGTCAAAAAAAATCTTGGGTTTTTGTTGGACATCCATTTAATAAAATGTCATCAGATACAGGATTAAAAGAATTTAAAGAATATGGTATAGAGTATTTTGATGTTCCAGAAGGCGGATTTAATAGTAATAAAATAACTGTTAATATTGAATATCCAAATGGTACAAGAGATATAAGTGAACAAATTACAAGAGTTCCATTAACAAATTGGGAATTAGTTGATGGTAAAGTTTATCTTCCATTTGATAAAGAAAATAATCAATATTATGATAATAGAATTGTGGAAAATGGACATATAATTGTAACAACTATTGATTATTATTATATATATGATAAAATATATACTTGGGAAGACCGTTATGGACAATCAAACAATGTTATTAATGTTGATGGTAGTGGTTTTTTAAGACCTTCATATGAAGTTGAAAGACCATCTGAACTTTGTGTATCTGCTCCATTACCATATTTAATGATTTATAATGTTGATGATAATAATGTTCCAACTTCATTATATGGGTGTGATTATAAAGATTATCAATATAAAATGAATTTTAGTAAAAGTAAAATTACTCAATTAACAAAAGATTTAAATATTGGTGATTCTGAAATATATGTTAAAAATATTAATGCTCTTAAACTACCAATTATTGAAAAAAACAAAGATATTACTCCAGGAAAAATAATTATTAATTCTGAAATTATTGAATTTTATGAAGTTGATGAAGCAAATAATATTTTAAAAAGAATAAGACGAGGTGTAGACGGAAGTTATTTAGCAGAAAAACATAATATAAATGATTATGTTATTGATTTTAGAGAATCTACACAAAAAGATTGTTCATCACGAGTTAAATCAATAATGACATTTATTACCGATGATGTAGAAAATAAATTTATAATTCCAGGTACATTAACTGATAATGAAAAAGTTAATGTAATGATTAAGCCATTAATAAATTTATTAACACCAATAAAATATAATAGTACATATTTTGATATTTCAAGTGATAATATCTATAAACCAGGTAATGTGTCATTAACAATACCAACAAATAATTTAGTAATTCATTCAAATCAGAATTTAAATGTTATTATTGGAAATAAAACATATATTGTCAAAATTACAAAAAATATAACAGGTATTGATGAATTTATAACATATATGAAACAATCAACTTCTGGTATATCTAATTTTAATATTATTAAAGATAATAATAATATAGTTATGATTGCTAATCAAGGAAAAAGTATCGTACTTAGTAATAATGTTGGAAGTCCTTTACAAGAATTAACAGGTACATATGTTCAAGGAACTAAAGCATATACAACAACAGATACACCAATTTTAAAAGATGGTTCAAATGGATTAAGAATTAATAAAAATAATGTTGTTTGGGGTTCAGATAAAAATTCAACTGGATATATGAAAGAACATCCAGAAAGAGGTACATTACAAGATGCTGTTGATACAATTAATAATTTATCGGCAACAAAAAATATTGTTAAAGCATATATTTATGATAATAAATTAGTCATAATGCCATTACAAAATATAGATATTACAATTAGTAATTTAACATCTCCAACAAGCAATGAAGATAATATTGAAATTTTAGGTTTACCAACTGTAACTAATAAAAATGAAATTTATGATGGTAATAAAATTGAAATTAAAAGTTCTAAACCTTCTTTTATGGGATATATTTTTATTAATGATGAAAAATTATATTTTGAAAATATTCAAGAAGTAAATTCTTCTCGTTACAGAATTACTAATTTTTATATTGATAAAGAATATACAACAGATAGTGTCATTTATAGTGAAAATCCAATATTATTAACTAAAGATGATTATAAAATAGTTACTGAAGAAGTTGCATATTCATTAGATGAATCTACACTTGAAAAAGCCGCAAAGCAAGAAATGAATTATGTGATATTAAATAATCAACCTGCTAATGGGGAAATTATAACAGTTAGTAATGATAAGTAAATTAAATGGATATTAAAAAAGAGAGGTTTTAAAACCTCTCTTTTTAATTTTGCTAAATGTATTAGTTATAGGCTAAAACTTTAGACATTAATGTTGAAACTGCACCATCACCTGTAATTAAAGTTCCATCATAATCATATAAGGTTGCGTTATCAAATCTTTGTGAACAGTTAATTAACATTGACTCGTGGTTTCCATTATCACCATCTTCTGGTTGAGCTTGAAGTAAGAAACAACCTTCCATTACCCAAGTTGCAATAGCATTTTGGTGACCATCAGTATATTCAAACATTGTTACATATTTATAGTTTTGAGAAACAGTACCTGTAACTTGTTCTGATAAATCTCTTTGTAATTGAATTTGACGATATAATTCTTTATAATTCATATTATCATAAGAATCATAAACAGTAAATGATGTTGGTTCCCAAGTCCATTTTCCTGGATAGTAAATTGGGCCATTTACTGTTTCAATAGTCTGGTCTTCAAATGCACCCTTTGGTGTTGTAAAACTACGCATATCCATAGTTATGTTTTCACCGCCGATTGGTGAAGCGAAGCCTTCAAATCTAACTCTATAACGAGTTTTTAAGTGGTTAAATTTAGTTCTTTGGTTTCTATCATCTAATTTAACACCAAATTTTGAAAGTGTATTTACATAATCCATTGTTATCTCCATTAATCTTTATAAACATATTTATTAAAATGCTTCTGTATGTATTTATGTTATTTGTATACCTTAAAAATTTGACTTCTTGAAATCATAAATATTATTATGAATATAAAAGGATAAAATAATGGCAATTAATGAAGCAACTTCTGTTAAACAAATTGTTAAAAAAGATTTAAAAGATTTTTTTCCAGCAGAATTTTCAAATAGACAACTAATTGGCAAATATATAGATTATGTTTTAAATCCATTTTTCCAACAATCATATGAAAGTTATATTAATGGATATATTGGTAAAAAATCGGTTGCATTAGAAGAAGGTGATTTTTATCTTTCAGAACCATCAAGTGAAAGAAAAACTTATCAATTATCACCTGTTTTAGTAACAACAAATCCTAATGATTCATCATTAGAATCAAATAATTCCGTTGTTGATTTTAGTAATTTCTTAAATACATTGAAAATTCAGGGTTGTGAAACAAATGACCAAAATAGATTGCTATCAGATACATATTGGTCTTGGTGTCCGCCAATTAATATAGATATGTTTTTAAACTATAACTTTTATTATTGGGTAGAAGACGGTCAGCCACCAGTAGAATTATTATCAAAAACAAATGCCGTTACTGATATTATTGGAAAAGAAAATTATACTTATAAAGGAATTGATGAAGATGAAAATGAAGTAACAGTAAATTTTTCATCTGGTATGAGAGTGTTATTTATTAATGATGAAAATCCAGAGTATAATAATATTCCATTTATTGTAGAAGGAGTTGGTTCATCAATTCAATTAATTAATGATAGTGAAATTTTATCTTCAATATCTAAAGCTCCTGATTATTATGTTATGGAAAGAGGAGCGGTTGATGGTAACGCTTGGTCATTAAGAAATCGTTGGTTTCATCGTTCAGTTTTAGATAAAATTGAAAATACAATAATTTATCAATTAATAAGTAATAATGTATTATATTATACAAACGCATCGCCAGAAGATATGACTGATGATACAATGATTTATGCTGATATGGATTTAACAATTAAAGTTAAAACTTTTGGTGAGTTTGAAAGTATCAGATACACAGATAATACAAGAAAAATTCAATATATTCAGGCTAAAAAACCTATTTTATGTTTTAATAAAGATATTCAATTATATAATTATGGAACTTATAATCGTGGATATGTTGATTTAATTGTTAATAGTAGAAAGAATGATTTAAATGGTATTGTTCCACAACCAATACAAGGGGTTGATTTAAAAGATGGAATGACAATTTTAATCACAGGCGATTCTGATGAATTATCAAATAATAGAATTTATCAAGTTTCAGGCGTTTCATCAATTAATACTGTTATTTTACAACCAGTAATTAATGGTTTATCAACAGATGGTTCACCAGTTGAAGGAGAAGGCATAACTGTACGTAAAGGTCGTTATGCAGGTATTTATTACTATTATAACAATGGAGAATGGATAACAGGACAACAAAAGCATAATGTTAATCAATCACCATTATTTCAACTTTATGATGATGAAAAAAACACTTTAGATAATCAATTATATTACAATCAATCATCATTTAAGGGAAGTAAATTATTTGATTATGTTACAACTGATGAAGCAGGAGCAACAATAGATGAAGATTTAAATAAAGCTATTGTTACTGATGGCTATGGTAATTACATTTTTGATAATATAATTAGAACACAAACATTTACTTATTATGATTATACAATATTAAAAGAGTATGATGGATTTAAGTTTTTTAAATTAAATGGACAAGATGTATATTTAAATAACTGGTATATTTCTAAAGATATAACTACTCAATATATTACAACCGAGTTAACAGTTTCAGATAATAAAGTATATGAAACAATTGATGATGTGAAATATACTGTTTTTCAATTAGCATATCAGCCAGACGAAGTTACAAATAAAAAATCATCATTTGTATATCTAAATGGTGTTTTGTTAAATGACGGTATTGATTATATCATTAAAGATAAAAAATTAATGATTGCTGAAACAAGTATTTTAAATACTGATGATAGCTTATATATTAAATTATTAGTTAAAAAGTTAACTGATACAATTGCTGATGGATATTTTTATGATTTACCATTAACTATTACTTCAAATGCAATGAATGAAGATATTTCTCAAATTAATTATAATGAATGTTTTGACCAATTAAGAAGCATCATTGAAAATCAAAGTGCATTTAGTGGTAATTCATCAGGAAATAATAATTATAATAATACAAAAAAAGATTTATCATTAGGTACAGAAATTTTACAACACGAAAGTCCTGCCCTTAAAACAATGTTGCTAAATTCTCGTGAATTTTCAAATATAAGAACAGTATTAACATATATAACTAATGAATATACAAAATTTAAAACTAAATTTAAAAATATTATTACTTCAATGAGTAATAGTGGAGAATATGATGAATATGAAACTGTTGATGTTATTAGTCCAACAGGTTCAGTTTCTCATATAACTCAACAAACAGATGTTAAAAAAATTATTCAAACTGCATTAAGTAAAATTAATATTGGTAAAGAAGGATTAAATTCATTTTATAATAATGGTGTAGCAAATGAATATGGAGAATGTTATATTCCAGCTACTCCTGCATATTTAGGATTAGATTCTTGTTATAAGCCACAGATTATTGTATTTGAAGAAAATGCTAATAAACCAAAAGTTTTACTTTGCCACGATGGTTCATATCAAATGTTATTTAATGATTATCGTGATGAAGCATTATTAGGAATTGAAACAGCTATTTATAATTCAATCTTAGATAAATTTAAAAATAGTTTACCATTATACAATAAGTTAGAATATATTCCTGGTAAATTTAGAGAAACAAGTTATAATCAACAAGAATATAAAGAATTTTTAACTCCTATTTTTGAAAAATGGTGTCAAGATAAAGGTGTTGATTATACTATTAATGATGGTTTTGACCAAAATGACCCATTTTCTTGGAATTATTCAACTTGTGTAGATGCTGATGGCGAACAATTATATGGTTCATATAAATCAATTTATATGTATTACTATGATACTTATAGACCTCATACTCATCCTTGGGAAATGTTAGGTTTTGGTTCAATGCCTGAATGGTGGGAAGAACATTATGGTACTGCACCATATACTTCTGCAAATTTACCTATGTGGCAAGATATTGAAAATGGTTACGTAGCTGATGGAGAATCAAAAGGAGAATATGAATTTTTAAAACGTCCACAATTAATTGAAAAATATTTACCAGTTAATGAAAATGGTGAATTATTAAATCCAGTTGATATTGGTATTGTTTTAAATGCTCCTATTCCATATTATGCAAGACAATCTTGGAAAGTTGGTGATATTGGTCGTTGGGAATTTGCGTGGATGTATACATCTGAATATAGATATTCAATTCAATCAATTTTATATATGATGAGACCAACAGAATGGGTAGAAAGAAATTGGGATACTCAAAATATTAAAGTTATTTTTAAAGATACTTCATATGAGCAAATTATTTATGATGATTTAGGTAAAAGACCTTCTCCATCTGATGTTGTTATGCATAATGAATTAGTTGATAATTCTTATATTCAAAAAATTGGTATTCAACAATGGATTTCAGATTTCTTATTACACGAAAATGTAGATATTACAAATTATATTGCTGATTCAATAAGAAAAATTACAATGAAATTATCTTATAAATGTGCAGGCTATTACAAATATGATAGTATTAAAATTTTATCAGATAATTTTGGAGTTATTCCTTCACAAAATTATGAATTAGATTTATATAAAACTATTACCGATAAACAATATTCATATTCAGCAATTGTAATTCAAAAAGTTGAATCTGGTTATATGATAGATGGTTATGATTATGAAAAGCCATATTTTATGGTAAAAATTCCTCAATATAATGGTAAAAAATCAACTGTTAATATTGCTGGAAGAAATGTTATTTATTATAATGAATGGACTGATAAATTAGAAAAAATAAATTATAAAACTGTTTATTCTTCTATTCAAGATGTTTATAATATTATTAATGGTTATGGAAAATATCTTGAAGATGTTGAAGGATGGTATTTTAATATGTTAGATACCAATGGAGAATTGGTAAATTTCAGAAATAAAGCTAGAGATTTCTTATTATGGACGACAACAAATATTGAAACAGATTCAATTATTATGTTAAATCCTGGTGCTGATGGTATTGGTATTTTCCACGATGCATTTATTGATAAAGTTGGACAATATGTTAATGGTTATTGGTCAGTATTAAATACTGCTTCTTTACCAATATTCAATGAAGATTTAGATGTTTATCGTAAAGAAGGTGATACTTATATATTCTCAACAAATAAAGCTATTACTTGTTTGAAAATTAAAGAAATTGAAAATGAACATATTATATTATTTGATAATCAAACAATTTATGGTGACATTATATATGACCCATTATTTTGTATTAAAGCACAGCGTTTAAAACTTTTAGGTATTAAAGTTGATGGCTGGAACGGAACATATTTTGCTCCTGGTTATTTAATTGATAAAAATGGAGCATATCCAAACTATGATAAATTAGCTAATGATTTTAAATATTTCTATAATACTGATGATGTTCGCTCACAAGGTATTTTTGGTGATTATGCAAAGAGAACTATTGGTTTTCAAAAATTACCATCTATGGAAAGATTATTAATTGATGATAGAAATATCTTTGATTTCTATAAAGGATTACTTAAAGAAAAAGGGACAAAACGTTCATTTGGTAAATTAAATCGTTCAACTTATATTATGGATGCAGAAAATAATGAAATTGAATTGTTTGAAAACTGGGCATTTAAAGTTGGAGAATTTGGTTATACTTCAAATAGTTCAATTATTGAATTAAAAGTACAACCTGATTTAATCACGCAAGACCCTCAAATTGTTTCATTTACAACATCTGATAATGTTAAATTAAATAATTCTATTATTGATATTACTTGGAATAATTCAAATTGGTTAAAGAAAAAAGAAAGTAAAGAATTAAATAAATTTAACTTTACAAATAATTTTAAATTTTATCCAACTGCTGGATTTGCAGAAATTGGTGAAACAAATTATATCATTGATAATGAAACAACTTTTGATGAAATGTTAAAAAATATGAAAGTTGGTGAAAAAGTTTGGATTTCATTTGCCAATACTAAACAAGGTTGGGATATACGTAAAAAAGTTGATGAAGAAAACAATTGGATTTCTATGGTTGTTGATAAAATTGCTGATGTTTATAGTTTTGATACAACTCATTTAGAAATTGGCGATTTAATATATGTATTAAGAGATGTTATTAATAATGTAGATAACTTAAAGAAAATTTATGACCCATCTTATCATATTAATGATTCACAAAATATTATTGATAAAATGGCTTGGTCAGTATTTAAATATATTAATGAACAATCTGGAGAAGTTTATGATGTTGGAGAAACTGATATAGATTATAAACCAGCAGTTGATAAAACATATTCATTATATCGTTTACAAAATCGTAAAGTTAATATTAAAGAAGTTAAATCTTGCTTTATGGTTAATGATGATAATAATGAAACAATGGCAACTATTCAGCCTTATGACCCAATTCAAGGAGTTTTTCCAAATAATTTATTAAAAGAAATTAATTATATAATTGCACAAGACCCTGCTGATTATAATAATTATTCAACTTGGGGTGATAATAAAGTTGGACAATTATGGTGGGATATTTCAAAAGTTAAATATTTAGACTATTCACAAGGAGAAATTACTTATAGAAGAAATAATTGGGGTAAACAAATGCCTGGTTCAGAAATTGCTATAATGGAATGGACTAAATCAACAACTGAACCAAAAGATATTTCTTATGTAACTAAAGAAGTATATAATAATTCAACTGAAAAAAATGAAGTATATTATTACTATTGGGTAAAAAATCCATCTGAAATACCTTCAGTTCAATTCAGACATACAAGTGCATTATATATTTCGCAAATTATCAATTCTCCACAAGATGAAGGTGTAATTTGGTATGCTCCTGTATATGCGTATGATGGCGAAACACAATATAGTTCAATGATTATTGGTAATTTTGATACAATAAATGCAGGTAGAGATTTTGTAATTCAATTGAATTTTTTAGGCGATAATGATGTAACTGAACACGAAGAATGGGTTTTAGTTAAAGAAAATACTGATGCCGAAATTCCAGATTCATTATGGGATAAAATGAAAGCAAGTTTAGTTGGCTATGATTCTTTAGGTCAAGTTGTTCCTGACCCAGAATTATTAGAAAGAAATAAAATTGGTATTTACATTAGACCTCGACAAACAATGTTTGAAAATATATCAAAAGCAAGACAAAATTTCGTTGATATATTAAATCATATATTTGATACTCGTGATGTATTATCAGATATTGATGTTGGTTCAAGTGAATTTAATAATATATTTTTAAGTAAAGAACCATATCCAGAATATGATTATTCATTTGATACTCATTTAGAAATGATTTCAAGTGAAGACACAGCTTTAATTGGAAAAACAATTTTAGTAAAAACTGATGAAGTATATGAAAATATTTGGACTTTATGGAGAATGGATAATTTAAATGATTATACTTTATTAAAATATCAAACTTATGATGTTTCTAAATATTGGACATATAAAGATTTATATGCTGATGATTCAATTAAAATGATAACACCAAGAGCAACTTTTGAATCAGAGATTGATTTACAAGAACATTTTGAAGAATATCATTTTGAAACAGGCGATGTTGTAAAAATATATTCTGATGGCAAGTGGATACTTAAACAATATGAAGGAATGCAAGGAACATCTCCAATCTTCCATACTGTTGGTTTACAAGATGGAACAATTAATGTTTCTGATAGTTTATATACATATATGGATGATGCAGAATTAAAAAATAATGTTCCAAATTGGTATAGAGATGAAACACCAAGAACAACTGATTTTATTATTACCGAAGATTTATGGAATGGTTATGATTATATGGGAATTAATATAACTAAAAACGGCGTATTAGATGCTTCATATATGAAAAACAGTTTTGCTAATAATGTTAAAATTTATACACCAGATATATCTGGAGAAGGATATAATCAATATCCAATAACATTTTCATTAGTTTCAGGAGTTTCAACATCCGCAGTTGTATTAGGATTAAAAACAGGTAGTAATGATACTCTTGAATATTTAACAAATGAATTACCATTTACAAAAGCAACTGTTCCTGTTGGTAGTAAAGTTACTATTGCAGAAGATTTTAATGTAACATTAAATTTCTGGAATGGTGATTATGATTCTCGTGATGATTCAATTTTCATAGGAAATCAAACAAAATATGATTATTTAGAAGCCGAAAGTGCGATTGTAATTCAAAAAATGTTATCATATTTTGAAGAAAAATAAAAAAGGAGTTTAAAACTCCTTTTTTATTTGTTTTTTCATATTTTATATGTTATAAATAAAAATAAATTAGTTTTTAAAGGAGAAATTATGAGTAATCCATTGCTTGATTATGCTCGTAAAGCAGAACTTTCTATTAAACTTCCAACAAATGGAAATTGGTATTCTTCTAATGTTGTTGTATTAAATGCATTGAATGAAGTTGAAATATTTCCTATGCTACCTAAAGATGAATTAATAATGGTTAATCCAGATGCACTATTGTCTGGTCAAGCAAATATTGATGTTATTAAATCTTGCGTTCCAGCTATTAAAAATCCAGAAATGTTGTTATATCCAGATTTAAATGTTTTAATGCTTGGTATTAGAGCGGCAACATATGGTGATGAATTAAAATTAGAATTAAGTTGTCCACATTGTATGGAATTAAAAGAAAAATTAAAAAATGAACCAGATAAGTTAACGAAATTAGAAAAAGAAAATAAAATTTGCTTACATTCACAATCCTTTTCATTTTCTTGTAGAAATATTTTAGAAAGAATTTCGGTATTAGAAAAAGAATATATTATGGAAACTGAAAATGGATTAAAAATCTATATTAGACCAAATATTACAAAAGATAAAAATTTATTTAATTTATTAAATTTTAAAGAAAAATCAATTTTAAAACAATTTAAAGATTATAAATTTGATGATGAAAATCAAACAGAAGAAGAAAGAACAAAATTTGTTTCGAATGTTTCTAAAATTTATTTAAATATTAGTGATATTGGTAATAAAATTGTATCTAATGGTATTTTAAAAGTAATTTTGCCTGATGGTAGTTTTGTTGATGATAATAATTTAATTTATGAATTTATTTCAGAATCAAGTGCTTCCTTTGTTAATGAAATTTTTTCTAAAATTAAAGAATTAAATGATATTGGTTTACCAAATGAATTAGAATTTTTCTGTCCTTATTGCGGGCATCAATGGAAAGATAGATTTTATGGATTTAATCAATCGGATTTTTTCGGTTTAAGCTCTTAAATTCTAATGATGAACAAATTTTAGAATTTATTGAGCAGTTAAATAAACAAAAAGATAGTATTGAAAATTCTTTATTAAATATGCAAATATATTCTAATGGGCAAATAACGTTACAAGAAATTTATAGTATGCCTTATAAATTAAGAGAACGTTATATTAAAATGAAAACGGAATATGATAAAAAAATAAATGAAGCAAAAACAAAAAGCATCATATAATGGTGCTTTTTTATTTTATTTAGATGTAATAAATATTCATATACATATAAAATTGAGGAAATATAATGGTTAAATATATTTTGAAAAATAATGAAAAATTTACAATTACTGATGAATTATATGAAAGTATAATTAAAAATGGGGGTGTACTTTTGTTTGAAGATAGTTCATCAAATAAAACATTTACTCGTGATGAAATTCAAGAATTAAAAAAAATGTTGTTTAATCATATTGTCCAGACAACAGCTAAAAAAATTAATAGTAAATATGGAACTCAAGCCAAATATGATTGGTATAAAAGTTTAAGTGAACCAATCAATCCAAATGGAACTGATGAAGAAAAAACAACAACAGAAGCAACTTTAATCAGTAATGAATTAAGAAGAATTTTTAATAATGATATTATTTTAGATGGTTTAAATAAAGATTTTTTAGATTTATTGGATAATGGTGGTATATCTTATAGCTTAGAAAAGAAAACTGAACAAATGGCAGATGAATCATTAAATCGTTTTCAACAAAATTATAAGCCAGAATTAAAAAAAGAAAAAGAAAATGAAAAACAAATGGCATTACCATTAAATAATGAAGAAAATAAAAATGATGTTTCGGATGATGAAGTTAATAATGAAACAGAAATTAATGATGAAGATTTTGATAATGATATAGATATTGATAGTGATAAAAGAGAAGTATTCATAAAAGAATCTCTTAAAAATAATAAAATACCTTTATTTGATGAAAAATTTAAAGATATAGTTGGACAAAAAAATATAGATATTTTGGAAGATTTATATAATAATTTATATTTTTGTGGAACATCAAAACTTAAAGCAAAGGCAAATATTTCTAAATTAAAGAAAAAATATAAAAATTTAGATGAATTTTATGATAAACGTGATGAAGAAACACAAAAATTATTTGATTCAGCTACTCAAAAATGGTGGGAAACTGTTTATAAAAATATACAACAAAATAAGCCAAATCAAGTAAAATTTCTTGATAAAATGATGTCATCTGTTAAAAAAGAAGATGATGACTATGATTTACAACAAGAATTTTCATTAAAAGCAAAGGCATCAGCCGATATTATTAAAAGAATTAAAGATATAATGAAAAATGTTGGTAAAGTTAATTATGTTAATTATGTTTTTACAAACGTTCCAAATTTAAGTACCGTAAAAAAATATTATTTGTCAGAGTTACAGACAAATGCATCATATGGAGAAGATAGAGAAACTGAATTAAATAAAATAGAAGAAATTAGAAATGCTGATAATAGTTTATTTCAACAAATTTCAAAAAGATTATTAGTTCACGGTGATATTAATGAATATATTAAAGTTATTCGTTATGATGATTTATTAGATGGTATTTTTACAGTAACAAGAACTGAACGTGCAACAACTATGGGTCAACAAAGAACAATTTTAACATTTACTGATAACTCATCAAGAGAAGTAATGTTTATTTTAGTTGTTGAACCAACTTTTGGTGCATTAAAACAATTTTTTAAAGGAATTGATACTTCTGGTGTAAAAAATGCATATAATAGTTTAAATTCTAAATTATAAAGGTTAGATAGATGGCTGAAGATTATATTGAAATGGAAACTTCTTCAAAAATCCCTGTATTACATAGAGGGAAAGAAGTTGCTGTTGGTTTTAATGATTTAGGTTCTATTCAACCATTAGATGAATTATTAAGTCGTTATTTTCCAAAAAAATTTGGTAAAACAGTTGATAAAAATCTTCAAGAATTATCAGTAAATGTTAAAAAATATATTAAATTATCTGATATTGAGCAAAAAGAAAGAAAAGTATCTTTTGATAAAATAGCATCTGCGGTTAATAATATTAATAATGCTATTAAAGAAGATAGAAATAGAAAAAAATCTAGTAAAAGTAAAGAAGAATCTAATAATAAAGCTGTTGCGGCAAAAATTGTACAAGCTGTTGCAGGAGCAACTATATCAAGCTTTCAAAATGGACTAAAAAGAATTGAATCTTTAAGAGAATTAGAAAGTGCTGGCGTTTCAGTTGCAAAAGGATTTGATAGTTTACGTAAATCATCAGAAGATTTAGCAAGACCACAAACTCAATTAGTTAAATTATATACAAAGAATTCACAGCTATTATCAAGATTAAATGCATCTGCAAATTTTTTAAATGATGGGGTTGGATTTTTTAATGATACATTAAAATCTGTATCAGGACAATTTAATTTAACACGTCAAGAAGAAGAAGCAATTTTATCTGAATATCTTGATACACGAACAAAATATGCTAATATTGAACAATTAGACCGTGAACGTTTAAGAAAAGAAACAGAATTATATACTAAAAATCTTAAACAGTTGAGTATGGCAACTGGTAAAAGTATTGATTTAATTTTACAAGAAAATAAATTAAAAGAAGATGAATTTGCAATTCAGGCATTACGAAGTGCTAATCCAGCAATGGAAGCTCTTGAAGGTTTACTTGCACAGCAAGTTGGCCCTGAAATGGCTCGTGCATTAATTTTAAATGATGTTACAAGTGAAAAATATTTAGGAGCTATGGCAACTCAACAAGGTAGAGATTATGCCCAATTAAGAAATATGGTTGCTCGTAATCCAAATATGCAAATGGAAGAAATGATTTCTTTTATTAATGCTTCCCTTGATAGAAATCAAACTGAACGTAATAGAATGAATTCATCATTAGTAAATGATGCTTTATATGGTTCAAATTTAGTATATAGACCTGAAAATGCCGCATTATTTGGTCAAGTTGCTGTTGGTACAAGAGGACAAAAATTAGCAACTTATAATGGAGAATCTACTGATAGTAATATTTTAAAATCAGCAAGAAATTTTTCAGATGAAATAGAACGTTCAAAAATAATATTAGAAAATTTACGCACACAAAATCTTGAAAATGTAGGTAAAGAATTAGGTTTTTTTGCTGATAAATTACAAATGATTAATGAAAGTGTTTTATCTCCATTAAGTCGTTTAAAAGATAAATTTTCAGATAATTTTTGGATTGATTTAGGTGCAAGTATTGTAGGTAATTTAGCTGATGGGTTAGCATCTAAATTACTTAATACTGTTGGTGCAATGTTTGTTACTGCTGGAACTGTTGTTGTCGGAAGTGCAATGGATGGTATTGGTAATTTCTTTGGTGGTTCTGGTAAAGGCGGTAAAGCTGGTAAACTTGGTAAGTTTGCTGGTAAAGCAGGTAAAATGGCAGGAAAAGTTGGTCGAATTGGTGGAAAATTAGTTGCTCCAATGGCATTAGCTTATGATGCATATTCTGGTATACGAGATGTTTCTGAAAATGGTTTTATTGGTACAGGAGAAATGTATACCAATGAAATGAAACAAGAATCTCTTTTTGAAAATGCATTGTCTGCATTAAATCCAATGAAATATGCATTTGCTATTGAAGAAATGACAACAAAATTATTAAACAAATATGGATGGAAAGAAACAAGTAATACAACAACTCCAAATACCGTTCCACCTGCACAACCATCATTTGATTCTTCATCAAATACATCAGCAAGTAATGCATCAACACAAAATGCAGAAACTCAACGATTTAATGCAACAAATCAAGTTCAGAAAGATATTAAAGAAATTAATTCATTAATGCTTGATGCGTTAGAAAGAATTGAAAGAGGTCAGCAAAGACAAACACAACAATTAGAAAATATTGGATTTATGGCAACAAGTAAAAATACTGGTATGATATAGAAATTAAAAATACATACAATAAATATTTTTATTGAGTTATTAAGGAGATTAAATGTCTTATAAAAAATTTTTAAAAGCGGTAACATTACCAAAAGCAAAGCTTGGAGTTAGAGGTAATTCTGGAGATAATGCTACGTCAATTTATGATAGATATAAAAATTATTTACCAGCAGTTTATCAAGGCCCAAATAATCGTTGTGAAAGATATACTATTTATGATGGTATGGAACAAGACCCTATTATTTCTTGGTCATTAGATACGATTGTAGATTATGTTATCCAAGCTGATAAAGATAAGCCATTTAAAATTGAATATACTGCAAATGAAAAGTTGCCTGATTCCCAAACACTAACAATTGAAAAAGAATTAGATGATTGGGTTAAAACAAATGAATGGAAAAAAAGAATGTATCCAACAATTCGAGATGCATTAAAATATGGAGATGTATTTTTTGTTCGTGACCCTGATACATATGAATTACAAAAAGTTAATATATATGATGTGTTAGGCGTTGTTGTAGATGATTTAAAAAATCCAACACATTATGTTATTAAAAATGTTGAATTAAATGTTCCTTTAAAAGTTGCAACAACTGCACAATCAGATGTTACTACAAGAAATTTATTAAATACAATTAATTCTAATTTTCCTGGTGTTGTTAATGCAAGCAATACTGCAAATGCATCAACCTCTCCAAATCCAACTGATGATAATACAACTTTACCAGTTAGTGCTGATAATGTAATTCATTTATCATTAAATGTCGATAATGTATTACTTTTTCCATTTGGATTATCAATTTTAGAAAAAATTTATAAAATTTATATCCAAAAAATGTTATTACAAGATTGCATTTTATTATATAGAATTAAAAATGCAACAGAAAAATTAGTTTTTTATATTCCAGTTGGGGGAATACCTCGCTATAAGCGTAAACAAATACTTGAAAAAACCAAAAATGAATTATCTCAAAGACGTATGCCTGCTAAAGATACAGATGGTGTATTTAATACAATAGATGTTGCATATAATTCAATTCCAATGAATGAAGATTATTTCTTACCAGTTGATTCAGATGGTGTTCAGCCAAAAATTGAAAAATTAGCTGGTGGTCAAGCACTTGGTGAAATTAATGATATGGTTTTTTGGGAGAATTTATTAATTCGTGGTATGAATGTTCCACAATCTTGGGTACCTTACGGGCCAACTGACGGACAACGAACTTTACCAACAAATGTTGCAAATGCATATGTTCAAGAATTAAGATTTTTTAAATTTTGTTGTCGTATTCAAGATATTTTAATTCCTGAATTAGATAAAGAATATAAAAGATTTTTGCAACATAGAGGAATTAATGTTAATGAAGATAGTTTTAATTTAACTTTTAATGAACCATCTAATATTACTGAAATTTCAGAAGAAGAAATTAAAACAAATAGATTAAATGCATTTCTTAGTGCATCTGGAAGTCAATATATCTCAAAACAATTCGCATTAAAATATTATTTGAAACTTACAGAAGAAGAATTTAATGAAAATCAGCGTTTATTGATTATTGAAAATCAAAATAGATTTAAAAATGAAGATGTTGAATTACCAACTGAAGATAAAAATCAAATTCCTGGTTTACGTACCGTTGGTATTGAAGATATTTCAATGGATTACTTGAATGATATGGCGGCAGATATGAATGCTGGTATGGAATCATTAGGTGGTATGCCAGCAGGTGGTGATATGAGTAGTATGGGTAATGGTGAAATGGGTGGTGGAATGCCATCAGGAGATGCAGGTGGTATGGGTATTGCTCCAACCGCAGGTGCAGGTTCAACTCCATCAGTATAAAGGAAAAACAATGAGTACAATGTTAAAAGAATTGACAATTTTATTAGAAAATGATAATGATGATATGGATAAACCATATGATAGAATGGATGATAAGAATATTCCAAAAATATTTAAAAAACGAAAAAAAGTGCTTAAATTATCTGATATTAACAGATTAAAAAAAATTCGTAATAGTAAAAGAGAAGAATTAGCACAAGATTCTGTATTTGTTCCAATTCTTTACGGCCCAAATTTAGAAAATCCAGAAGGAATGGGTGGAGATTTAGGTGGTGGAATGCCAATGTAAAAGAGAGTATATTACATACTCTCTTTTAATTTTTCACCATATTTGGTTTCATAAGCATCATACATATATTCAGGAATAGGTTCTCCTTCATTGGGAAGAATTTTTAATTCACGCAATGCACGAATATATAATTTATCTTTCGTTTTTTCAGAATGGAATTTGGGTTTTTCCATATTTGAAATGAAGTATTGTTTAAAATACGGCATCCAAGGAAAATGACATTCAGCAGATTGTTTCATTGCCCAATCATACTGATTTTTAACACGTTTGAAAATCTCTTGATAAAGTTTTTCATTATCTTTCTTTTTAATAATCATATGTTTTTTCATAGTATATCTCCTTATAATGGAAATATAACATATATTTTTTAATTGTCAATGAAAAAATTATAATTTTTCAAATGGAATATCTAATAATTTCATTCCATTTGGTAATGTTAAAACAAATTTAATATCATACACATTATTATATGTGTTATTTTTTTCAAAATGCCTTTCTAATTTATAAGATTTTACTAATGACCAATCAGACCAATCTTTAATAAAAGGATTAAAAAAGCGTTCATATATTTGTCCATTTATTAATTTAACACATTCTACATCTTTTGTTGGATGCTTATAACAGCCAACAACATTTAGATTGGATAATTTAAGTTTAGACATATTATTTCTCCATTGTTTAATAATAGATTGCTGTTCCATTTTTATTTTTATCTAATGGTTCATTATACCAATAACCTTTTTCAACACCATCAGCAAAAAATCCATATACATCTTTATCGGCAATATTTGATGTGTAATAAACGTTTGTATAAGATTTTGAATATTCAATTTGGAAGCAAGCAAAAGCATCATCCAATGAAATATTTTTAATAGTTTCCATTTTTTATCCTTATCAATAAATTTTTTTATATAGTATATTATTTTTTTAATTTGTCAAGAGAAAAATACTAATTTTCATCAAAACTTAATAAGTTTTTATAAATACAAATAGAACAAAATATTTTTTAACAATTAAGGAGTTAATTAAATGACTAACGATTTAGAAAGAAAATTATTAGCAGAAGCATTTGATGCTTTGGTTAATGATAATGATATAGCTAAAGCTACTCGTCTTTTCAAACGTCAATGGGATTTAAAAGCTAAAAATTGTTACTCTTTGTTAGAAGCTGAAGATGAAAGTTTTGAAGTATCTGATATGGGTGATGAATTAAATAGTGAAATTTCTAATGATGAAATTGATAGTAGAAATGAAGCAAGCGACCAAACTATGGTTGCTATTGACGAATTAGAAGAAAAATATCCAGGTGAATTACCAGATGATGTAAGAGGTAAATTGGATGAACTTCGTAATATCGTTGATGAAAGAAAATTAAGTGATGGTGATGATGAAGAAGCATCATCTGATGATGATGCATTAGCAATCATTGAAGACTTAAAAGCTGATTATGAAATGGCTGGTGCCGCTGATGATGAAGAAATTAATGATTTATTTGATGAAATTTCTTCACATTTCCAAGATGGTTCAGAAGTTGAAGAATTAGATGTTGAAGATGACGATTCTGATTTTGATTTTGAAGAAGATGTAAAAGTTGAAGAAGCAGAAGGTGATGATTTAGTATCTGATTTAGAAGCTGAAGGTGAAGATGAAATTGAAGCTGGTATTGAAGATGAAATGGATGCTCACGAAATGGGTGAAGATTCAGAAGGTACTGTTGAAGTTTCAGAAGAAACATATGATGATTTAATGGATATTTTAAATCGTTTAGAAGCTGAAAATGGTTCAGAAGATGCAATTGAAGAAGGTTGGTCAAATATTGCTGACCCTCGTAAAAAAATGACTTCTGAAGATGAAGGCGTAAATAAAAAAGGTACAATGAACTTTGGTAAATTATCTGATATGAAATTAAATAAGAAACCACGTTTAGGTGTAAGTTCAACTGATTCTAAAGGCGAATCAGCAGATAAAAAAGTTAAAGTTCAGTCAACTGAAAATAAAGGTGCTAAACAATGGCACAAAGTTGAAAAACCAGCTAATAAACCTGCCGCTGGTAAATCAATGATGGGTAACTAATAAGGATTTGTAAGAATGGGTAATATGTTAGTTAATAATAAACCAGTTCTTCAAGAATATATCAGTTCAGGTCAGTCACGAATGATGGCTGACCCGACTGATTATGTTGATGAAAACGGTAATCGTAAAAAACATTGGTATTTGAAAGGTATCTTTATTCAAGGAGAAATTCAAAACCTTAATGGTCGTATTTACCCAAGACACGAAATTGAAAGTGCAGTAAATGATTTAAGCGAACAAATCCAAATGCACGGTGGTGTTTTAGGAGAATTAGACCACCCAGATACATTGGTTATCAATGTTCATAATGTTTCCCACTTAATTGAAGAAATACATATGAAGGGAAACGATGGTATTGGTAAAATGAAAATTTTATCAAATACTCCATCAGGAAAAATAGTTGAAGGATTATTACAAGACGGAGTTCCACTTGGTGTATCATCTCGTGGTTCTGGTAATGTAAGCGATTATGATAATACGGTTTCAGATTTTGAAATTGTTACAGTTGATATTGTGGCAACCCCTTCAGCTCAAGATGCAAGACCAACACCTATATATGAAAAATTAATGTATACTGGTAGTGGTCAAAAATTATTAAACAATGCTCAAGATTTAATAAACAGTAGTTCTTCAAGATATGAATCTAAATTAAATGAAGATATTGTATCTTGGTTTAGAAACTGGAGCTGTAAATAAAGGTTAAAAGGAGACCATTACAATGGCAAGATTGACAGATAAAGAATTAAATGAAAAACTTATGGAAAGTTTAAATATTACAACTGCCGATGCTAAGAATGCATTTAATGCTTTAATGACTGAAAAATATAAAGAATTAAAAAATGAAGCTCGTAAAGAAGTTTATGAAGAATTATCTAAACAAGCTAAACAAGATAAAGAAAAAATTATTGAATCTATGGATAAATTATCTCGCCAAACTATTAATGAAGAAATGAAGAAAATTGATATTCATAGAAAAAAATTAATTGAAGAAAAACTTGCTTTACAAAAAGCTAAAGCTAACGTAGCAAAAGAAGTTGCAGATAAAGTTGCTGTTATTAAAGAAAACTTTAATAATAAATTAAAAAATGTTCAAACAACAATGCAAAATAAATTAGAAGAAGAAAAATCTAAATTTATTGATACTGCTTCTAAATGGTTAAATGAATCAGTTAAAAAAGAAATGACTGAACATTATAACGATAGAAAACAGTTGGGCGATGCATTAGAACAATTTGGTAAATTTATTTCTGAACAAGTTTCTATGCAAGCAAAAAATCATAAAGATGAAATGAAATCTTTAGATGCTTTAAGAGTTAGATTAGTTCAAGAACAAAAAGAAAAAATTTCAGAAGCTAAAAAACAATTCTTTGCAGAAGCTTCAACTAAAATGCAAAAATTTATGCAAGAAACACTTACACGTGAATTAAAACAATTCCGTCAAGATATTGCAGAAAATCGTAAAAAAGCATTTGGTATGAAAATTTTTGAATCATTTGCTAAAGAATTTGCTGTTAAATTCTTTAATGAAGATAAAGTTGTTAAATCTATGTTTGAATCAGTTAAAGCTTCACAGAATAAATTAATGCATTCAAACAAAGTTTTAGAAAAACAATTAAATGAAGCTAAAAATCAGGTAAATCAATTATCAGCTATCAATAATAAATTATCAAGAGATAAAATTATTAATGAATCAATAGCTCATTTACCTATTGATAAGCAAAATATGATGAAAAATTTGGTTAAAGAAATTGCTACTGAAAAGTTGGAAGAATCAATTAAGAGATATATTCCTATGATTTTAGGCAATTCTTCAATAAATCAAATAAATAAAAATGACAGAGTGTTAAAAGAGGGTAAAAAAGTTACATTTTTAACAGGTGAAAGTAAAAACAAAAATGCAATAGACTTAAATGAAGGCAATCTAAGTAGTGACTTAGAAGAAGAAATTAATAAAGTTATTGCTAATTGCAAATTTTAAAGTAATTTTTAGGAGAAAAAATAATGACAACAAATATTGAAAAGAGCGTGTTATTGTTAGAAAGTCCATCAGCTTGGAATAGATTGAAAAAAGGTATGGTTTCTGACATTAAGGGTGCTTCTCGTAGACGTATTACAGAATCTGTATTAGAAAATGTACGTAGACAATTCTTAGCAGAACACGCAACCCAAGGTTCAACAGTTGCCGCAAATGTGGCAATTATTAACAAAGTTATGATGCCTTTAATTAAACGTATTATGCCAACAGTTATGGCACACGAATTAGTAGGTGTTCAACCATTATCAGGCCCTTCTGGTACAATTACAACTATGAGAATTAGATATGCTACAAATTCTCCTGTTGATGGTACAGGTATCATCGCTGGTCAAGAAGCATTATCACCATTCTTAGTTGGTGCTTGGTATTCTGGTAATGAAGATATGGTTAACCCAGGTGCGGCTGATACTGCTGTATTAGAAGGTACTGGTGGTAACGATATTAACATTGAATTCGTAAAAGAAGATGTTAAAGCTGGCTCTCGTAAATTAAAAGCTAGATTTACATTAGAAGCTATGCAAGATGCTCAATCTCAATACGGTGCTAATATTGAACAAGAATTAACTTCTGCTTTAGCTCAAGAAATCGTATTAGATATTGACCAAGAAATTTTAGGTAAATTACAAGCTATTGCTGGTTTACCAGTTGCAACTTATGACCAAAACAGAATTTCAGGTGTTGCAACATCAGTTGTTGACGAACACGCCGCATTGGCTGTTATGATTAACAGATACTCAAACGAAATTGCTCGTAAAATCAGAAAAGCTTCTGCTAACTGGTCAGTAGTTTCACACACAGTATTATCTGTTTTACAATCAGCTACTGCTTCACAGTTCGTAAGAACAACAGAAGGTACATTTGAAGCTCCAACTAATAATAAATTTGTTGGTACATTAAATAACACATTAAAAGTTTATGTAAACACATATGCTAAAGATGATGATATTTTAATCGGTTATAAAGGTTCAGATGAAATTGATGCCGCAGCTTATTATTGCCCATACATTCCAGTAATGTCATCAGGTACTATCTTAGACCCTAATACATTCGAACACGTTATGGCTTTAAGCACACGTTATGGCTTCTTCGCTTTAACTAACCCAGCTAACTCTTTAGGTAACGCTGGCGACTTCTTAGCTAAAATTAAAGTTGCTAACTTACGTTTCATCTAATTAGCTGAAAAGAGTATTAAAAAAGAGGTTGAAGAAATTCAACCTCTTTTTTTATTATATGTTCTTGACATTTTTAAATTTAATGATATTATTATGTAAAATTAAATAAAAGGAAAAATAATGTTAGAGTTTTTTAAAGAAATTGTACAATCAAATCCTGCATTAGCAACTATGTATAGTGGCGGTATTGTTGCAATGTTTGTTATGCATAGTAAAGTAATTTTTGGTTGGGTTTATACAAAACTTATATCATTAATTTCATTTTCAATTTCATATAATGCTAAAATATACAATTATGAAAGTGTTCCAAATAAAAATTTAGAATTATTAATTAAAAATCAAACACATTTATTTCAAAATACATATGAAATTAATAATAAACAAGAAATTGGTGAAGGTTATGGAGTAACTTGGCTATGGATGTTTAAAAAATTGGTATATTTTTCAAAATCGTGGGAATCTGATGCAAATGGTGTAACTTTAAAAATATTTTTAAGGGTATATTTTGCAAATAAAAAGAAATTTATTAAAAAATTAGAAGAATCTTTAAAGGATACAGTTGAAGCATATGATAATAAGATAACTGTTATTCAAGGATATAATGAAATTAAAAGAACAAAAAGACCTTTAACAAGTGTATATACAAATGATAACATTGGAAATAAGATTTTAAATGATATAAAACATTTCTTAAAATCAAAAAATGATTATATTAATAATAACATTTTATATAAAAGAAATTATTTATTATATGGTGTACCTGGTACAGGAAAAAGTTCTTTGATATTTGCATTAGCAAGTGAATTAAATTTTCAAATTAAAATGATTAGTTTAAAAACTATTAGAGATATTGATGATTTAATATGGCAAATTTCATCACCTGATAGAAAAATATTTGTATTTGAAGATATTGACTGTGCTGATACGGCTGTTAATAATAGAGTTGATAATGAAATGACGGGTGATATTATTAATCCATCAAGAGATAATAAAATAACATTATCAGATATATTAAATGTATTAGATGGTTTATATACTCCAGAAGGAATAATTTGTTTCTTCACAACAAATCATATTGAACAATTAGATGAAGCCTTTTTACGTGATGGTCGTATGGATTATAAAATAGAATTAACCGATTTAAATAATGAAATGGCAAATAAAATGATTTTTGATAAATTAGGACTTGACAATTTATTTAAAAAGGAGTTTATTAATCCTGCAACATTACAAGAATTAATTAGACAAGTCAAATGGAATATATTAACAATTGACCAATTTAGAAAAGTAATTAACGATGACAAATAAAAGTATAATGAATAGACCAGTTTTAATTCTTAATGGAGATTATCAGCCTTTAAGTAGATACCCATTATCTTTGAATAGTATGAAAAAAGTTATTAAATCCTTATTAAAGGGAAGATTATCAGTTGTTAAAGAATATGATGATTCTATTATTATTCAAAATAAAGAAATGAAACTGCCTAAAATAGTTGTTTTAAAAAAGTATGTAAATGTTAATCATACTCCAAAATTTTCTCGAAGAAATGTTTATCTTCGTGATGATTATGTATGCCAATATTGTGGTAAAAGATTTAAAGCAGATGATTTAACATTTGACCACGTACATCCTCGCTGTAAAGGCGGTAAAACTTGTTGGGATAATATTGTTACAGCTTGTAGAGAATGTAATAGTAAAAAAGGTGGTAAAACACTTGAGGAATCACATATGCATTTAATACATAAACCATATATTCCAAGTATTAGACAATTGGAAGAAAATGCAAAGAAAAATCGTAAAAATAAAGAATACGATGATAATGATTGGTTTTCGAAAGAGTATTGGGAAACACAATTAGATGAATTCTAAAAAATGGTACGCATTGCGTACCATTTTTTTAAATACCTGTTGGAGTTGCATCTGGCTCAATAATTGTAATATCTTTCCAAGGTCTTGGTTTGCCGTGTTCTTTTTTAACTCTTGCTTTAACAAGGTCTTTAATATTTTGACGAGCAGGTTGTACTTCTCCATCTTCAAATTTAACAGTTGTGTCATTGTTAATAACACTTCTTAATACCATAGGAACACCTGTCCATTTTTCTCTATTATCATATTCAACCATTCTCCAACCGCCTTCTTTTGATTGTTCATTTGTAAATCTTTTAAATAATCTAGGTGGATTCATATCTACTCTTAAATAATAATCACCATCTTTAACAGTTGATGAATCAGGAAAAAATTCTCCAAATGGTACATCAATGCAATTTAATTGATTTGGAATACCATCTATACCTTGTGGAATAAAACGACCGTGAGTATCGTATAATCTATTGTTTTCATCTAAATAAATATGATGTTCATCGTGTAATCTGAATGAAGGCCCTTTTAATTCTGCTTCTTCTAAAACTTGGTCATTTATATCTAATTCGCTTGATTCTGCGGTATTATTTGGGTCTAAACCACCACCACCATTACCTGAATTAACATCTTCATAAAAATCATTTTCTTTATCATAATTAAATAAATCTTCAAATTCAGGAGAATTAGTAATAGGCTTACATTTAACTTTCCATAAATGATATTTGTAGTTTGCCGCCCATCCTTTTTCATCTCGTTCAGATGAAGTTACTTGATAAAATTTATTAGCGGCTTCATCAGAACCTAAAATATCTAAATCACGTAACCAAGACCATTCAATAACATCTCCAACTAAAATTTTTCGACCAAGTTGAGCAACCATTGAATTATAGTGAAATGAAATCTCTTTTTGGTCGCCATCTAATAATGATAAACCATCAAAATTAAAAGAAAATGTTGGTGTATTCATCATTGTAACACCCCATAAATCAAAGGTTTCACGGGAGTATTTACGTTTAGAGTTTTCATTAAAAACTGCATCAGTTACATAAAATCCAGAAGTACCAATTTCGTGTTCACCACCATTATTATCAATAATTGATTTCATTGGATAAATGTGAAAAAGTCCACCACCTTGTTCCAAATAATTTTTTACTACACGGTCAATATAATTATAATTTTGACTTCTTTCTTTTTGATAAAGATGATAATTGTTTGTACCCATTGTATTTCCTTAATTCTTTATAGATATATTTATTGCTTTAATTTTTGGAATAATATTGATTATTTTTTTATTCTTTGCTAATATTCACACATATTAAAAATAAATATATAAACTTTAAAAGGACAAAATATGGGAGAAAATTTATTATTTGTTTTAATTAAAGAATATTTTGGAGATATGAATTATACAAGTATTCACGGTGTTTTTGATAATTATAAAATGGCTGAAGAATCATTAATTAAATTATATAATGAATCTATCGAATCTTATAAACATACGGATTGGTTGCAATCTTATACTTATGATGAAAAAACCAATACATATAAATTTTATGGCGATGATGCTGACATCATTGAAATAAAATTACTTGCATATACTCCAAATTCATATAGACATTTAATGTAAGGAAAACTATGTCAGATTTAGAAAAAACTATAAATTATTTGAAAAATACTGTTAAAAGAGATAATTATGTTTTTTTACGTAGACGGATTGATAAAGGTAACGGTAAAAAAACTCTTGGCTGGGTTGTAAAAAAAGAAAATTCTGATAATTATTTAGAAAATATTGATTTTGATGTATTAAATAAAATAAAATCACAATTATAGGAATATTTTAATATGGAAACTGTATTAACATTAGAAACATTTTCATTAAAAAGAAATGCGGCGATTGCAAGAATATCGTACGCAATGTTTGATATTGAAAATGGAGAGATATTCCTTGAAAAACATTTAAATGTTGATGCAAATTTAATTGATATTCAACTGTTTGATATTGATGCTGAAACAATTAATTGGATTGAAACTTTAGATAAAGATGTTCAAGAAACATTTTTTTCAAATTCCCAACCATTATTTAATGTATTAAATGAAATCAATGGAGATGATATATGGAATACAAATGTATGGTGTAATACTTCATTTGATGCTCCAATACTTTTAAATGCCTATGATACATTAAATTTTAAAGGGCCAACAATGTATAAATTTAAAGATATAAGCACTTTATGCTATATTTCAAATTTACCAATGATGAAAAAAACACATAATGGTATTAAGGATATACCAATGATGGTTAATTTAATTTCATCAAGCTATAATAAAATTAAATATGGAGAATACTAATGAAAGAAATTAAAACGATGGAAGAACTAAATGCTCTTACAGGTATTAGACCATCACTTGTAAAATTTGGACAGCCAAATTGTATTCCTTGTAAAATGACTCAAGAAAATCTTGAAGAAATTGAAAATTCAAAGAAATATGATTTAGATTTTTACGAATGTTCTAATATTGATATTATAACACAATTAGGTTATAATGCTGTTCCTGTTGTTATGCTTATTACATCTCATATAAAAGCAGAATTGTTAGATAGTTCAATTGCTATGGATTTAGATGAGTTAGATGAATGGATTGGCTCATCATTAAAAATTATATAAGGAGAAAAAAAGATTATGAATATTTTTGAAGAAAGAAATTTTAATGCAGAAGACCGAACAAAACTAAAAAATGTTATTGAAAGTGCCATTACTGCATTAGAAGAAATTAAAGACTTAACTGATAGTATGAATGATGATATTAAGTCAAGATGTGAATCATTAAATGAAGGTATTGATGATAAAGAGTTGATGATTAAGCCTGCATTAATTAAAAAAATGGCTAAATCAAAAATGAAAAATAAAGAAGATATTGAAAAATCAAAAACTGTTTTAGATGAAGTTGAAACAGGATTAAGTATTTTGTATAATATGTAATAAATATTACCATAAATTAATTATATAATGGTTAGATTTATAATTTATATATCTGACCATTATATTTAGAATGGAAAAAATGTATGACAATAATTATAACAAGAAAAGGATATGATAAATTAAGTAATGAACTAAATGAGCTAGTTCATAATGAAAGACCCAAAGCCTATCAAATGCTTGAGGAAACACGTCCAATTGGTGTTTCAGATGAATTTCCGCCTGAATATTTACAAGCCATAGATTTTCAAAATAGAATTGAAAAAAAAATATCAGATTTACAAGATATTTTAAGAGATTCTCGAATATTTGAAAAAACAATGATTTGTTATAATGAAAAAGGAAATTATAAAATTGGATTTGGAGCAACAGTTACATTTATAAATACTGAAACTGAAGAAATTAAAAGATATACTATTGTTAGTACGTATGAATCTGATATAAGCAATGGGTTAATATCTATTCAAGCACCATTTGTTAAAGAAATGATTGGATTATCATTGAATGATTATTTTGAATATAATGATAATGAATACGAAATAATTAATATCCAATATTCTCTTTAAGAACATTTAATAAACTATTTTTAATTTGAAAATATGAATCATACATTGCAGATAATTTAATTCCTAAAATATCTGTTTTTTTCTGCATATAATATTTTTTAAAAAAATCTATTTTTTCTTTATATCTAATAAGCTCATTTTCTAAAAATAATATATGAGAAATTTTTCCATAACAATTAAGATTATCGACTACATATTTGGCAACTTCTTGAAAATAAATTTTATTATATAATTTAACGCCTGTCTTAGCATCATATATTGAATATAAATTATTTTTTCCCGTAGCAATTTTACATTTCTTATATATGAATTGTAATGGTTTTACAGGATTTTCAAAAATCATTTTTGATAGCATATATTCAAACGCTGATGCAACATTATCATCAGTTAAAATCTTTTGTTTAATTTCAGAAAAATCCATCATAATAATATTTATGATGGATTTTTTAATATTTATAGTTTAAATAAATTAATTATTCTTCGTCATTAGATTTATTTTTTATATTAGCTATATAAGCTGTAAATTGTTCTATTGGTTGTAATTCATCAATAGAATATGAATAATTGCTACCAGCATAAAAATATATATTTTTAACATATAATTGATATTGATTATTTAAACCAATTTCAAATACAATATCTTTTGGATATTCATTAAAGTGGTCTTTATAATTATAACGATATTCATTCTCAAAATTAATATAACCAGTTTTATTTAATAGAAGTTTTTTCAATGAACTGCTATTATAACCTTCAAATTTATAAACACAACCAAATAATTTAAATTGAGTATTTTCTTTAAATAACTTCATATCTTTTGGAAGTTGTGAAATATCATTATAATTAGGTAATCTATTTTCAAGGAAATCCTTTAAACGTTGTTTTAAAGTTCCTGATTCCATTGCATAATTTGAAGGTGTAGAAATATTATTTCGATTAACTGTATTTTTATATGACGATAGTTTTTTTCTTTCTGCCTGTTTTTTATTTCTTTCTAAATCTTCATAAACAATTTGAAAATTAATTTTAGATGCAATTTCTTTTGTTGTATTAGGAATGTCAGAAAATTCATCAGGATTAACCGATGATAATGATGCTAAAAACTTAATAATAGAATTACATAATTTTACACATCCTGATTCACTTTTAAAAGTTCTTGGCACAGATAAACGATTTTCATAATAGGTAATATTTGAATTAATATCTTCTAAATCAGCTAATTCTCTAATTTTAAATTCATTAGAATAATTATTTGTAATAAGAATTAAATTGTCTTGCTTATATCTAATAACAACACCTAATATATTATCTTCATTTAATATAGACCATAATTCTTTTCCTGATGTTTGAACAACTTTTACTTCAGCATCTTTTCCTAAATCAGAAGATGATGTGTTCCATCCTGAAAGAATATTACGTACATTTTTATCAAGAACAATAAGTTTACCCCAATCTTCTTGGATAATTTGTTTATGTAAAGGTTTTTGGTTAACTAATTTTATCATTCTTATCATTGTATATTCCTATCTAATATAATTTTTTGTATCAGGGTCTTTTTCATATGCCATTTTAATAATTTCGGCATCTGGATTATTTATAAATTTAATATTAAATGGATTTTTTTCAATCAATGCTTTTTGAAGTCTAATATCTAAATTTTTAATTCCAACAACGCTTTCAGGTGATAAAACGGCTATTTTCTTTTGTAATTTATAAGGTATGTCAATATTAAATCTCTTTAATAATTTATAATCTCTTGAATATTTATGTTCTTTTGATACCATATTATCAATAAATACCTCTAAAATATTATTTTTGGCATCTTCATCTAAACGATTATAAACAGGAAGAATATCATTTAAAATTAAGTTTCTTAATCTATTTAGCAATCCATTGTTAACATAATTAGATTTTATAAAATCAAATTCAGATGTAAATAAAGTATTAATTAATGAAATAAATTTATCAGTATCTTCAACAAAGCTATATACAATATTTGTTAAATTACCTGGTAATATTTTTATAAATTTTATAGCATCTTCAACACTAAAAAATTCATAAAATGATGATATATAAACACTAAAACCTTTTTGTATTATTATTTTTACATATTTAAATAATAAATTAATACATTTTTTTGAAATAGTTTTAATATTTGAATTAATTTCTAAATCAGATGTATCGTCAATATTATATTGATTTTTAGCAGTATCTACGAGTGCTTGCATATCAATTTCTCTAATTTCATTAAGGTTTTCAAAAAGTTTTGGATATATAACTAATAATTTATATCTCATATCTTCTGGCACATTGTTAATATCAATTTTTGATAATCTAACACAAAGTTTTAAATTTTCTTTAGAATAATAGTCTGTATTTTTAATATTAAAAAATTTATTAACAATTGTAAATACATCTTTTTCTGAAAAATTAGTATTTAAAATATCATCATCTTTTGTTAAATCTAAAACATCTAATGCTTTATTAAATAAATCAGGTGTAAAACGAGAAACATCTTTATTATAAAAATATTTAAATAAATCATTTCTTTCTTTTATAATTTCTAATAATTTTTCATCCGAAAATGTATCCATAAAATGTATGGCTTCTCTTGGATTTTCTTTAATATATAAATCTATTTGTTCTTGTGTTGGATGTTCAATATATTTAATAACTGAAGGAGATACTTGGATTGCTATATCAATAAGTTCTTGTGTTGGGTTACGAATATACTGAATAGAATATGGGCGACTTTTGAGTGTTTCTTTATAATCTTCTAAATCATCATTTTCAAAATCATCATCATTAAATAAATAACGATATTGAATAAATTTATCTTTAGTTTTATTATTGTTAATTCCATTTTTAACAACATTATCATAAAATTTAACTAAATCGTTTGAAAATTTACGAGATAATTTCAAAATATTAACTTCATTATCGTGTTCATCCATAAAAGAATCTGTTTCAAAATGGAATTGATATAGTTGACCTGTATTTTTATTTAAATTGATATATAAAGGCCCATCTTTTGTATAATGTTCATAATAACTTTGACCTGGTGAAGTTGTACACCAAGATGTATCATCACCAAATAAACAAGATGATTCTTTAGTTGTTGGAATACCAACTAACCAATTTGCATCTTCGTATACTATTTTAAATCCTTTTTCAACGCCTTTTTTAGCAATATTGTAACGTTTTAATGCTAATTCATTTGTTGGTATTCCAGATTGTTTAATAGTGCTTAATTCTTTATCCAAATCTTGTAATGTTTGAAAAGAATCAATTGGCTTACCAATTTCTTTTTTATTAATATTATATTGCTTTAATGAATCAGTAATTTTATATAAGTCTTCATCTTTAATAGCTGGTAATAATTTTGGTTGCATAAATGGTTGACCTGATTTTGGATTAATTCCATCTGGATATTTCTTTTTAAGTTCTTCAAATTGTTTAATATTTTCTTCATTTTTTAAATTATTATTAACTAATTTTAAAATCCATTTACCATATGTACCCAATTCATTACCACCCTTATATGTTGGGTCAAGAGCGACTAATTCCTGAATTCTTTTTAAAGGAATTTTTGGAAAATATTTTTGTAATTCAGTAATGCCTTCAAGTAAAACATTATAACTTTCTGATAAACCTTTTCCATTATACATATTCCAAGCTTTACCATAAAGATATTTTTTATAATTACTACCATATTTTTCTTTAAATTTTTCTTTATTTTTATTAATCCATTTTTCACTTGCAATATCTGGTGGAGCAACTTCTTCCAATGGTCTATTGAAAACAGCATTTTTTCTACGTCCACGAGTTGTAAAATAAATTTCGTGTTGTGGATTTTTTCTACGTTGTAAAATACCTTTAGTAACTAATCCAGAAGCAATTCTTTGACTAAATTCATCTAAATCTTTTTTAAATAATTTTTTATTTTCTTCTTTTTTAATTTTATCATAAATTGCTTTTTCATCAGTATTTAATGAATAAAGAATACCATTAATAGAAACAGTTTGAAAATTCTCTGTAATAATTTGTTCTAATTTCATTTTTTATCCTTAAATTCCTTGGTCATCAGTAGTTTTAATTTGACTTGATTTAACAATTTTAATTTTATTTGTTGATGGATTTTTTACAACATATTGTTTATTGTTAATATCTGTATCATCAACGCCAACTAATTCTTGATTTAATTCAATCTTATTATCATCTGTATTTTCAACAGATACTTTTGTATCTGTCCCCGAATCAATACGAGTATCTAAATCTTGTTCTTGCTTTTGTTTTAATTGACGTTGTTCAGGAGTTAAATCCATATCTGAAAGTTCATTTGGATTATTAACATCTTCTTCTAACATCATATCTAAATGCATTGGTAAAAACCCATCTAATATTGGTAAATCAACATTTCCTTGAATAAATTCAACCATTTCATTTAAGTTTTTTGTTTTTACTAATTGAGCATCTTTATAAAGATAGCCATTTTTTAACATATAATGATGACCATCAAAAATTGATGTACAATCACGACCTTCTTTAATAAATTTTAATAATAAAGATTCTCCTATTGATAATTTTCTTTTTTTACCAATCGGACGAGATGTCATTGCAACATTTCCTGCCCCAGTAGCTCCAGCAGAACAAGTTTCATCAACTTCTTCATCTTCAATGATTACACCTTCTTTTGTTCTTTTTGGAAAATCTCCATCATCATTTTCATACCAAGAATGGTCATAAACAGTTTCTTCATTCATTATTTCATCATTTTTGGCTAATAATTTTCTTAATTTAGTTTCAGCATATGATAATTTAACACCATAGTATTTTTTATCAGATGTTGGTTCTTTTAATTTTTGTTTAAGACGAATAATTTCATTTTGTAAACGAGCTATTGCATCATCATTTTTGAAAAGTTTTTTTGAATCAACATCTTCTGAAAGTTGAAAATCTTCATTATAAGTATTAATTTTGTTTATTAATGCTTTTTCAATTAAATTCCAATTTTGTTTCATTTTAATAATATTATTTTTAATATTATTATCCGAAGCTCCATTTTTTGTAAATTCAGAAGTTGTAATATAATTATAATCTTCATCCATTAAATCAATATCATATGAATTATCATTTAATTTATATCCACTAAATTCAATATAGTGATTATCTGGTGTTTGAAAAGTATATGTGAAATCAGGTTTTGCATTATGTTCAAAAATATCTGCTTCATTAAGTTCCATTACGCCATCATTGTTAATTTTCATTTTGCTTTCTGAAAGTAAACTATTAAAATATGATGATATTTGATTTAATAATGTATTGATTGTTTGTAAACATTCTAAATTATTTTCACGAGAATCTGATTTAGTATCATTTAAATGTGAAGATAATGCTGATAATGCAGAAACAACAGATGCTTGGTCTGGTTTTTGTAAAATTGGAGCATCAATTGCAGTTGGTGATAATGTTAAAGGCTGAACAGCTTGAACACCATTAATTAAATCCATATTTGGTGTATCATTTAAAACTGATTGAACATCATCAATATTTCCTGTTTCTTTATTAACAGTTATATTAATAATAGTTGGCTTTGCTAAATCATTTAATAAGCCATTAAATGTATCTTCTTCAACAGCAGTAGAAACAACATTACTTGCTAAACATTCTGCAACATTATCTTTTTTTAATTTATTTAATTTTGCAATTACATTTGTTTTAATAGAATTAAAAAAATTCTTTTCTTTTGTTGAACGAGAAACATTAATTTTATTATCCAACATTGAAATAATTTTATTTAAATCATCAACATTATTATTGCTGTGAAATAAAGCATATATATTTTTTACTGCTTCAGGAAAGTTATCTTCATTTAAAACAGATTCATTAATTTTTTCTTCTTTTTTTGGTTCTTGAATTGAATTAAGTGCTGATTTAATTAATGATTTAATTTGATAAATTGCTTGAGCAACATTTTGATTATCAACAACTAAATCTGTATTAAATTTTAAATTGTCATCTGTATTTTGAGCGTTAAATGCCATATTAAAAAATGCGTTAGCAATATTTTTACTTGTTGATTTTGCAACAACTTGATATAATTGTTGATATGCCATCTTATTATTATGGCATTTTTTTGCAACTAAATCAATTATATCATTAAGTTCCATAATGTCATTTAATGTTAATGATTGTTCTTGTGGAACAGTAACATTTTCTTTTAATTTACGTGGGGTATTGTTTTTATTAAATTGATTTTTGCAAAATTTGTAATTATCATTAGTTGTCAATGCAAGCAAATTTAAAACTAATTGACGTTGTTCAGTTAAATCTTGTCCGTTGTTTGCAATATCTTCAATTTTAAACATATCATATGGAGATAAATCCATATTTTCCATAACTTTTCTATATTCTCTATCTGATTTTACATTAAAAAGTTTATATAATTGATTCATAATTAATCCTCTAATAAATTTTTATCTATATAGAATTATTTATTGAATACAGTATTGGATAAAAGAAAAGAGAGAGTTATTAAACTCTCTCTTTTTAAATGTTTTAACTTATAATCCTAAATTAAAATACTTCTTCAACAGTTGCTGTACAAGCAAATGATGTTGAGCCATCAACTGCTTTTAAGTTAGCAAATAAAGCTTCAATTTGAGCGTTAGCATCAGTTAATAAGTTTTTAGCAGATGGTTGAGTTTTAGAAGCATCACCATAAACATTAGCTTGTTCTAAAGTGAATTTAATTGTTTTGTTATCAACAACGGTGATAATTGGCTGACCACCATATGTTCTTAAAACTTCTAAAGCTCTTAATAAGTTTGCTTCTGCTTCTGCTTTTTTAGCATCTGTATCTAATGCTGATTGAGTTTTATCAACAACAACATTTGTGAATACAACTGTATAATATTGTACACAACCGTTCAAAGCAGTAAATTTGTTAGGAAGTGTATAAGTTTTACCGAAACCGTAATCCATTTTTTTCTCCTTAAATTAATGATACAAATTTTTGTATCTGAATATATTTATTATAATTCATAAAAAATATTAACTAACATTAAAATAGCATAAATAATAATATCAAATATAGACTTTTTAAAGGATTAAATACAATGAATAGTTTTAGAATGGCAATTGAAACAAATTCAGGAAGAAAAGGAATTAAACATTTCAATGATTTAAATGAATTTGTTAATTTTATGACAGTTAATAATCATAAAATTAAAGCAGTTATGGAAGCTGATATGCCTTATAATGATAAGCCTGTGAAATTACCAAAGGCTTCAACATCAAAAGGTTGGGAACAATTAGATGCTTCTGCATTTGGAGATATTGATAGCGATGGTGAAAAAGGTGAACAAATTTTACCAACAGGAAATTCAGGAGTATTTAAAAATAATGCTTCTTTTGAATTTTCAAAATCAAGTGAAAGTGCAGATAAAGCTGAAACTCCAAAAATTGAAAAATCTTCTGTGAAAGCAGATAATTCTGAATCTTCACAATCTAAAAAAGTAAGTCCAAATTTTTCAGAATTTAAATATGAAGAAAAATCAGAAGATACTAATAAAGAAGATTCAGTAAAAAGTGAAAAAGAAGATTCTAAAGAAGAAAAATCAGAAAATAAAGATGATGAGAAAAAAGTAAATGAATCAGTTATGGATTATATTCCAAAGGCAGGATTTATTAGAGACGAAAATTCTAATAAAAAAGAGGGTGCATTTTTTGGACAAGGTAATCCTGAACAAATTAAAAAAGCTAAAATTATTGCTAAAGTAAAATATGCTCAAGGCGATAGATTTGGTAGAGTTTCTAAAGATGATTTAGATAATTTTGATGAATATTATGCAGAATATAAAAGAATATTTGGAAAATCTAAAGAAATTGATGAAGATTTTAAAAGTGGTTTGAAAAAAGCTGGTAAATTTGCTAAAGGTGCAATTGCAGGTGCGGCAATGGCAGGAGCTTTAGCAGGAAATGCTCACGGTATGGAAGACCCTTATTCAGATGGAGCAACAAGACCATATGAAGATTCTTATGAACAAGTTCAAGATGAAAAACCAATGATAAAAAATGTTAAATCAGATGGAACAATTGTTGACCAATATGGTAATGAATGGACACGAGAAGAATTTGAAAGATTAATGAAAGGTGAAGACCCTTATTCAGATGGAGCAACACAACCTTTTGAAGAAGCAGAAGATTCTGATAAAGAATGTAATAAATGCGAAGATGAAAAAATGAAAAGAATTAAAGATAAACACGAAAAATTAAAAAAAGATTTTAGTGATTATAAAAATAAACAATCAAAAGAATTAGATAAAGAAGAATTATTTGAAAAAGATGATGAATTAGAAGAAGATACAGTTAAATCAGGTTCAGGTTGGACAAATAAAGGTAAAGAAGGAACACACGGTAAATTTAAAACTAAAAAAGCCGCTGATGCTCAACGAAAAGCTATGTTTGCCAATGGATATAAAGTATCAGAATGTAATGATACAAGTGAATTTGATGATGAAATTAATGAAACTCTACGAATTGCTGGAGTTGAAATATAAAAAAGGGAGAATTTATTCTCCCTTTTCTTTATATTGTTCTAATGTTTTAAGTGCTGATAAAACAGAAGCTGAATTATTAGAATTATCAGGAATATCTTTTCCTATCATTGAAAAATCTGAAATTCTTAATGTTTTAGAATTATATCCCATTTTAAATTTAACATCCGTACAACCTGCATTACGACTTTTAATAATTTTAAATTCATATTCTCCACGTTGCCGCATACTTTCATTTGTTCTTACTGAAAATAAATTATCACAAGTATGTACTAATGTTGAACCGCCTGCAATATCAGTTTGAGTAAATTCCATTTCAGAAGCACCATCTTTTGTAATTTGGTTTGCTGATATACACATAGTTCTTTTATTATTATGAGTTCTTTCCCTAGCGATTTCTCGTAATTCTTCAGCAATATTTTTGTCTCTTAAATGAATATTATTCACATCAACTTTTCTATCAGAAGGATTCATAATTCCAGCATAGTCAAATATTAATATTTCTGGAATAATTTTTGTTTCTAATTCAAAATTTTGTAATTGTGAACGTATATCAGTAGGTGTTGCACCACGAGGTAAATCAATAATCTGAATAACTCCTGGATGGTCTTTTAATTTTTTAATTTGAACTTGTTCACATAATGCATCTGCTTTTAATGAAATGTCAGAATATGCAACATTTCTTTCCATTGCCATAATTCTTTTACCGACTAATTCTCTATCTAATTCTAATGTAAAATAAAGAACATTAAAACCCATTAAAGACCAATTTAATGCTAAATTAGCCATACATAATGATTTACCACCACCAGATGGAGAAACAACATAATTTAATTGACCCCAAGAAAATCCACCATTAAAGAGTTTATCAAATTCTGTCCAACCTGTTGGAATAACTCCCATTTCTTTATCAATTTTATGTAACCATTCTGCCGTATTATCCCAGTAATTAATACCTAAATCTCTTGTTAAAGAAATCATTTGAGCTTCTCTAATTCGTTGGTCAATTCCAGAGGTATCGCCTTTAGAAATACGTTCATAACATTCTTCAATTGCAATTTCTAAACCTCTTTTTTTACAAAACCATTCCGCCATATCTAATACAGATTTTTGAATGTTTGTATCAGATAAACCTTCAACTTTTTGATAGTCAATTCTGGAATTATTATTCAATTGCTCAACAGTTGGCAATGTACTATATTCAGTTGAAAAATCAAGTAAATATTGAATTGTTTCTTGAAATTTTTTATCAAAATATTCTGGTTTTAAAATCGGTTTTGCTCGGATAAACAAAGATGGCTCACTAAACAAAAATTGAATTAGTGATTTTTGGTCTTGTTCATCAAAGTTATTTGGTATAATCATTTTACCCCTTTATAAATTTAACTCATTATATATAATTTATAATACTTTTGCATTATTTTTTATCTTCATCATAAAGTATTTTTAAAGTATTTAATATAATTTTTTGAAGTTGTGGGGTAATTTTAAATCTTTTAAAAGAATAATCGGTATCTAATTCAGTTCCTCTGCAAGATGCAGAGGAATCCCAATCAACAACCATTTCTAAAATATCTAAAAGATTCATATCTTCAACACCGTGTTCAAAATGTTCAGGGTGATGCCTATTTTTAGCATAATGATGGTCTAATGCTTTTTGAATAAGAGGTTTTGTACAATTATAATATTCTTCATAAGAATCAAAATCTTCTCTTTTAATATTATCAATGCTTTCAAATACTTCTTTTTCTTCTTTATCATATTTTGAATTGTCGTGATTATCAGCACGTTCTTTTAATTGATTTGCTAAATTATATAATACTCCTCGTAAAATTAATTTATGTTTATGTAAATCGTTTGTAAAATTACTCATTTTTTAATCCTAATTCTTTAATTATTTTTTCATCATCTAAGCAATATGTTGTTATAGGAGAATGTTGAATAATGATTTTATTACATTTTGGACAGATAAAATCTTTTTGTAATGATATGAATAAAGGTGAATTTGCAGGTAATTTTGTATCATATCCACAGAAAGGGCATTTAATAGTATCTATATATACTTTAAAATCATCAATATCATTTATTTTATTAACATTAAATGGATAAAAATCATTATCATAAAATGAATTATAAGTATTATTTTCTTTCCATTCTATTTGAATATCATCTTCTCTTAATTGAGAATATTCATTAGTTGCATATGTGATATTTTTAATGTTTTTCTCCCTTTTTAAACGATGATATACTTCATAAAATTCTTCTCGAAAAGACATATTATTCCATAAATCTATTAATAATTTTTTAATAATAGATTCATTAGATTTATTAATATCAATATATTTTATAATAGGTTGCATAATTTTATTATTAACTTGACTTAATTCAGTTCCATTATATTGATAACTTGCTAAAGTTATAATGGGATTACCTTTTAATTCCCAGCCATCTAAAGTGTATGATGGAATTTTATGCAATTCAATTAATTTTTCAATAATCATTTTTTATCCTTTATAAAAATCAGGTTTTTCTCGTTTTGTCCATATTGGTGCTTTACCATCTAAAGTTTCTTTTTTCCATTTTGTAATTAAATACTGTTTATAAGCATTACACGTATTTTTAGTTTCCATCAATTGATTATAATTTTCATAATTTTGATTAAATTTACGAGTAAATGGAGTCATATCAATTAATGGAAAATAATTTTCATATTGTGGAAATATAAAGGCTAATTTATGAGTATCGTGTGTCTTATCAAATCTATATTGATATTCATTTAAGCAATCAATAAGATACATATATGTCCACTTATAGTTATATTTTGATTCTCTAACCCATTGGTTATGTTCTTCATTAGCATTATATTTTTTATAAATTCCTTCTGGTTTATCTTTAATTTTATCATTAATTATAATTGCTGTTGAAAGCATTTGTGCCGCTTCAACAATTGTTTTTCTTAATAATACATCATCTAAATTTCTTGCACAGTATTGTGTATTATCGCTTATTGTAAATAAATTCATTTTTTACTCCTTTAATTGATAAACTTTTTTAGTTAAAGGCAATAAAATTTTATTAAAAAACACTATATCATATGAACTAAAATTTTCATTTTTAAATTTGTTTCGTAATTTATCTAAAAATGAACAAAATTCTTCTTTTAATATTGAATTTTTAATATCTTTTGATAAATTATCTTTAATTTTATTATATGCTAAATCACTATTTAATAATAAACTATTTGCCATATATTTCCTCTATATTAATTTCTTTGACATTTTCTTCATACCATTTTAAATCTTCATCAGACATTACGCCAACTTTAACACCATTAACATATTTGGTTCTATATCCATCCATAGCATATACAATGTCATCTTCTAAATCAACATCTTTTGTTAATTTATAATAATATCCATATGGAATGATTGGTAAATAAAATGCTTTAGATTCGAATTCATTATTATCATTTGATTTATATCCAATTATTATATCATCACTATCTTCATCTTCACATTTTATCATTGTATAGTTTTTATCTTTTATAGTTTCAATGTTTATTTTACCCATTTTATTTCCTTTATATACTAAACCATTTTAATGATTTCATTTTAATTAATTCTTTATTATTCTCCTTAGAATTTAATATACTGTAAATTGTATATAATCTTCCATATTTTTTAGCGGCTTGTTCAGCATCTTTTATTCCTCTTTCCCAATTTGGAAAAGCAACACTAAAAGGTAAGTTTTCTTCTAATAATTGTTGAACCATTTTATTGCCACTTTTATCTCTATCAGGTAATAATATAATTTCTTTATCATTAACGAATGGTAAAATTCTTTTTAATCTTTCTGGAGTAAAAGTATTACTTAATATTGATACACCATTAATTGCAATTGCATCTGTTTGCCCTTCACAAACGATTTCATATTTGCGTGGCTTTAATAAATTATCGTAATTATAAATATATCCTGTTGGTATATAATGAATATATTTGTTATTTGTTTCATCAGTTAATTTTCTTAATGAATAACCAACAATTTCTTCATATTCATAACAAGGTATTAAAAAATTAAATTGTTTTGGACACCATAATAAATCTGTCCATTCCAATAGATATGGATTTCTATTATTGATATATTTCAATACTTCCATAAAAGTATATGAATTTTCACCTTCATTTAAAGATTTAATTATAGATTTATATCCAGTAGGAATTTGCTTAATTTCTCTTTTTTTAATAATAATTTTAGAATCTTTTGGCTTTTCAGAATTTGCTTCATTATATTCTCTAATTTTTAATCTTAAATCATTTAAATCTTTTGTTGAAATTCCTAAATCTTTTAACCATTGAGTAGTATCTTTAGAAAGATATTGACCTAATGTAAATCCACATTTAAATTTACAATTAAAACATTGATAAACAAAACCATCATCTGTAAATAAAATATTTCCACGATGTTTAGTATCTGGATTTTCTGTATGATAACAAGATGGGCAATTAAAAAAAATCCACCCATTATTCCGTTGTTTTTTATCTGATGGTAATAAGTTATATATTGTTTCTAAAATATCATTCATAAATTTTTTCTCAAATTTTTAGTAGTATAATAAACATTGTCAATATAAAAGTCAATATATTTTATTATCTGGATAAAGAGGTTTAGATTTTTTTATATAAATATAATTATAAATGTTCAAATTAATATGGAGAAACAAATGAAATCAAATTTTATTAAAAATTTATGTGAATCAGAAATTAAATCAACTGAATTAGCATTGGCTGTTGAATCAATCTCTGATGAATTACAAAATATGATTGAAAAAATTTCAAACATTAAAACTAAAGATTTAGCAAATTTAGTTAAAAAAATCAAATATGATGGTGATATTGAAAAAGCAGATTCTTTTAATGATTCAATTAGTCAAAAATTAGACACTATCATTAATTCAATTACTGATATTAAAGGTGAGATTGATAATGAAGTTGTTAAATTGTTCAATGGTGACAATATTGGAGATTCTGTTGATTCAGATATGGGAGATTTTGAAGACGACTTTGGTGGAGATGAAGATTTCAATGAATTTGACCCTAATGCTGATGATGATTTAGATTTAGATGATATTGAAATTGAAGAAATTGATAGAGAGGAAAAATAATCGTGGCTAATTTTGAAGATAGAATAATTCAAAATATTAATAGCTTAATTTATCTTTTACGTTCACACGGAGTAAAAGTATTATCAACTGTTAACTTTTTACTTTTATTAAATAAAAAATATAGAGTTGAGCTTGATGAACAAGGTTTAGAAGACGTATTATCAAATAATAAAGCAGTAACTGAAATTATTGACGATAAAATTATTATTGATGGTCAAAAACAAAATGAAGAAGATGATACACAAGATGAAATTCACGATACTGCTGTTGACCAAGCTGGAGAAAAAATGACTTCTGAATCTAAAGAATATACAGAAGTTATTAATATTTCAGAAACAATAAATGTTGGTGATATTATCCCAGCTAAAAATATTGTTTTAAATGAAAATGATAACTACTATTTTATTCATAAAGGGGCAAGAGCTTCAAATGTTAATTATGTTGTTAAAGAAATCAAGCCTTGTTTAACATTAAATGAATCTTCGGTTTTATGTCAAATTGAAGGAAAACAAATTAAAATTGATATTCCATTAAAGGCATTTAAAAAATAATCAAAACCGAGAAGTTATAACTTCTCGGTTTTTTTATATCAATAAATAATATTATAAAGTTTATGATATAAGGAATAAAGCAATGGATTTTTATAATGCAACTGAAGCTAAACAATATGCCCGAAATAAATCTCGTATTTTAAAAGAGATTAATGATATTGAAGAATATATTATGCAAGCGGTTGACGAAAATCAATTTGAATGTGATGTATATAATACAGTAATGACAGATGCTCGTGAATTTGCAGACCCAATTAAAGAAGCAAAATCTCATTGTATAATGGAATTATCAAAAGTTACTATTCATAAAGATTATGAAAATGAAGATTTAAATAATTCACCATTAATTAAATATGTAGATGGTGGTAATTCTGAAACTGAATTATTTGAAGAAATTATTGATGGGGGTAATTCTGAAACTAATATTTTTGAAAATTTTGCAAATGCAGGTGATTCTGCTGGTAAAATATATCCAAAAAACTATTTTAGAGTTGGAGAAGTTTTACAAGTTAAAGATGATAATAATTCTATTCCATTAGAATTTAGAGTTTCAGAAATTAATGATAACGGAGATATTATTAATTTAGAAATTGTTAATCGTGGAGAATATACAACTATTTTTGATACGGCTAAATTAGTTTATAAAAATATGAAATATTGGAATGATGAAACAATAAAACCAGGAGATTCTGTTTGGTTAGATATAGATTCAGATTATGGTTTAATTTCAGATTTACAAATTACAAGAGATAATGAACAACAAGTTAAAGATTTAAATGGTAATAGTATATATCCAGGTGAAACTGATTGGTTTCCTATTGGAACAATTTATGATATAAATTCTTTACCACCAGAAGCATTTGGTATGATTAGTGATACTTATACAAAAGAGCAAGATAAAATATATGTAAAAACATCTGACGGTTGGGTTGAAGTTTCAACAATATATGATTATAAAACTTTTAAATTACCATTTAATTTTGGAGTTGAAGGAACAGTTTGTTATAATGTATTTGGAAAAAATTATGTAAAAACAAATTGTGGATGGAATTTATCACATAATATTTGGAATTTTGGAGATAGAAAACCAACCGCAGAAGATGGTTTAGATTATGATGTTGGCTATTACAATGAATTAGTATATGATGAAGATGGAAATATTATAAATCGTATACCTCATAAAGTGTATAAATGTTGCCATCGTATCTGGCAAGAAATTGTAGTTGAATATGATTGGGATAATTTACCACCAGATGTATTTGGTGAAAATTTAGATATATTCATTTGGGATGAAGGTCGTTATAGAATTAAAATTAATGGGTCTTGGGTTGAAACAGAAAATGAATATAGATTTGACCAAATTAAACTTTATGATGATTGGGGTGAAGACCACGATGTTGTAGCATATTCTGGAGAATTAGAAGCATATACAACTTATGTTAAAATTGCAGGTCATTGGACACTTGTTAATAAAGTATGGAATTTAAATGATTATTTATTAGGTCGTATACCAGTAGATACAGATTTAGAATGGACAATTAAATATATTGTTATGGATAATTATGGTGATGGTTATATGTATCCAACAAGTGTTGTCTTTAATGATGGCGATGCAAATGCAACAGTTAGAATTGTTAATGATAAAATTTTAGAAACAAAATTAATAAATGGGGGTACATATACAGAAGTTCCTGAAGTTAATTATGTAATGGAAGCTCCAACAATGTCTAAAAAATATTATCAGGTTTGGAAACAATTAATTGAAAATGATGTATTACAAGATGAAATGCAACAAGTAATGAATTATTTTGAATCAACTAAAAAGTTTTCAATTGCCAGAGTTACAAATGATAGTACAGGAACAACATTCTATTGGCATTTACAATGGAACTAAAAAAGTTCTTGACAACTAAAAAATATAATAATAAATTAGCATCAGCAATGGTGCTAATTTTTTTTGAAAGAAAATATTATGCTTATAGTTAAAAATGTATGGAATAAAAAACAAAATGGTTCGAAAATTTTTAATAAACTAAAAATTAGAACAGCGATTAAGGCTAACAGAAATTATAAACAACTTTCAAAAGATATTTCTTTTAAAAAACTAAATTTCATTAATGAAGTAATTAAAGAAGTTTTTGGAACAGGAAGAATTACAATTGCATTTGGCATTGGTACTCGTGGAACTATTGATAATTCAAGATTTAAGAAAATTTTATTAGGATATGAGTTTGTTATCCCTATGTTCTATTTAGAAACAGACGGAAATGATGTTCAAACAAACGATATTTATATACCATTTCAACAAGAACTTATTTTACCAAAATTATCAAGATTTTTTAAAAAATATAAAAAGTTTCCAACAAGACAAGAATTGGTTACATATTTTGAAAAAGTTTTAATTAATTATAAAAATATGACAGATGAAACAAATTTATTTAATCAAACTTTTATGAAAGACCCTTCAAAAGATTTTGATTTATCAACTATGGGTAAAGAAATAAAAAAATAATTTTTTATTTTTGACAATCATTTTCATTCTCCGTTATAATAAGCTAACAAACAAGTTAGCTTATTTTTTTATGGAGAAAATATTATGGAAAATAAATTAGAAATTCAACCATTATTTAATTTTGTGGTTGTTGAAAAAGATGAAGAAAAAGGAGTATCTGACCGAGGTATTATTATTCCTGATAATGCCAAGGAAAAACCATCAACAGGTGTTGTAATTGCTTGTGGAAATGGTTTATATAATGAAGAAACAGGTAAAACAATGCCAATGACTGTTAAAGTTGGTGATAGAGTTTTATTTGGTAAATTTGCTGGTCAAGTTATCAAATTAAATGGAGAAGAAAAAACCATTTTAAGAGAAACTGATATTTTAGGTATTTTACATTAATATTGCATTTATAAAATAATTTATAATATAATAGAAAAGTTAAAATAAGGAGTTAAAAATATGCCAATTAAAAAAGTTATTAAAGGCGATGAAGCTCGTACAGAGCTATATAAAGGATTAAAAACAGTTTCTGATGTTGTTGCACAAACATCAGGCCCTGGTGGTAGAACAATTGCAATTCAACAGTCTTGGGGAACACCAAAAGTTACTAAAGATGGTGTAACAGTTGCAAAATCTATTACTTTAATGGATGCAGAAGGTGAAGGAGCAAAATTAATTGTTCAGGCTTCTGAAAAAACAAATAGAGATGCAGGTGATGGAACAACAGCTACTTGTATTATTGCATCTGCAATTGCTGAAGAAGGCTTAAAATGGATTTCAAAAGGTCGTAAATCAACTGAAATTCAGCAAGGTATTAATATAGCTGTTAAAGATGTTGTTGAAGTATTAAAATCTCATTCTAAAAAAGTTGAAACCAATGAAGAAATTAGACAATTAGCAACTATTTCTGCAAACGGCGATGCTGAAATTGGAGATTTTATTGCTAAAGCTATTGAAATTGTTGGTGAACGTGGCGTTGTCACGGTTGAGGAAGCAAAAGGATTAAAAACTGAATTGGAAGTTGTTGATGGCTTACAATTTGACCAAGGTTATCTTTCTCCATATTTTATGACTAATGCAGAAAGACAATTAGTTGAATATGATAATCCATTGATTCTTTTATATGATGGTAAAATTAATACAATTCAATCTATTTTGCCATTGCTTGAAGATGTTATGCAAATTGGTCAACCCTTAGTTCTTATTTCAGATGAAATGGCTGATGAACCTTTGTCAACATTAGTAATTAATAGAATGAAAGCAGGTTTAAAAGTTTGTGCAGTTAAAGCTCCTTCATTTGGTGATATTCGTAAATTTCAAATGGAAGATATTGCAATTTTAACAGGTGGTGAATTTATCTCAACACAAATGGGATATAAATTAGAAGATGTTAAAGTAGAATCATTAGGTTCTTGTGATAAAATTCGTATTTCACCAACTGAAACAGTTATTATTGGTGGACACGGTGATAAAAATGCTGTTTCTGAAAGAGCTGAACAATTAATTGCTGAAATTGAAAATACTGAATCTTCATATGATAAAGAAAAACTTCGTGAAAGACTTGCAAAATTGACTAAAGGCGTTGCTGTTATTAAAGTCGGTGGTGCAACAGAAACCGAAGTTAAAGAAAAGAAAGACCGTGTTGAAGATGCTGTATGTGCAACGAGAGCGGCACTTGAAGAAGGTATTTTACCAGGTGGTGGTGTTTCTCTTGTAAGAGCATATCAAGAAATTAGTAATAATCTTGATTTTGCTATAACAGATGATGAATGGACAGGATATGGTATTGTTCTTAATTCTTTATCTGCTCCAATGAAAAAAATTGCTGAAAATGCAGGAAAAATTGGTGAAGTAATTGTAGAAAAGGTTCAAGATAATGAAACTTATTCATATGGTTATGATGCTCGTAATGATAAATTCTGTGATTTAATTGAAGCAGGTATTCTTGATGCAACGAAAGTTGTTCGTTGTGCATTGGAAAACGGAGCATCTATTGCTGGTTCATTGCTTACTGTTGAAGGATTAATTATTGATGATACAGAAACTAATTTAAAGTTAATGTCGGCAATGAAACCATCACAAATGGGAATGTAATCAGTTGAAAATATTTATAAAAAACCGCCTATATAGGCGGGGGTTTTTTTTTTTTTTTTTTTTTTTTTTTTATT